>Ga0209090_10000122_pt1 | contig 46756 bp, 29 predicted proteins | sample ArcticOcean_MG_C_9_FD_187432 | JGI IMG/M metagenome (GOLD analysis project Ga0209090, IMG submission 187432) | Marine microbial communities from western Arctic Ocean - ArcticOcean_MG_CB2_152 (SPAdes) (version 2) | ecosystem: Environmental > Aquatic > Marine > Oceanic | place: Arctic Ocean... | reverse complement strand
GTTGATGGTGACGGATATGAATGGCTCACTCACTCTGATGAAACTAAATGGTATCGCGTCGCTCAATCGAATTCCGAATGGACTAAATTTGAATAAACTCAATAGTAATCTGGCTCACTCACTGTTACAAAAACGAGGCTCAGCAATGTCACTTCAACTCGAACAAGACCAACAAAGTCCAGTTCAGGAGCATTTGAATGAATTAACGGCTCGTGTTACGCTTCTGTTGTTTATGACGACGCTTGCAACTGTTGGGTGGATCACACAAGTTGATGCAATTCTCGATACCGTCCTACGCTCTCTCAATCCATGTGAAGCCGGTTGTCTCAATCTCTTTGACCCTGCTAGATGGAGTGCTCTTCGATGGATGACTGCAGCCATTTTGGGTTTCATTACCATCATGCCATTGCTGTTGCACCAAGCATGGTCGTTTGCTCGCCCAGGTTTACTCCCTGCAGAGAGGAGATGGTTGAAATATTGGTTTGTCGCAGGTACATTAAGCGTATTTTTCGCGGTGATAAGTACAATTGGACTCCTGCTCCCATTGCTGTTTGATACTGGGCATCAGACCCATGAATCGATGAAGTTAGATGCTCGCTATGACGCGGTTCACATGCTATCGATTGTGATTGCAGTAATTTGGTCAGAAATCATCGTAGCATGTGCAATCTTTGCCATGATGCTTGCAGGAATGTATGGTATGCTCAATGAAGAGACTGCAGATTGGTGGAGAATTCGAATATACGGTGTTGTTCTGTTGCTCTTACTCGCGTCTTTGCCAGAATTTGGCGGTTTAGCGCTAGTGCTCGGTGTGATTGCCATTGGTACGATTGAACTATGTTCAAGAAAATGGCTTCATTCTCCTGTTCCAACTTTTAGAGGTCATCAACCAAGAATGGATGCCGAAGGAGGAATTCGAAAAATGTTAATGGTTGACTGTTCATGCAGTGGCGCTGCTCTCCCCCTCCCAAAACAACTCAAGGCACCGTTCCCAATACATTCTGCACATTCACTGTGCAGTTCAAATTCTGAACGTGAACATCTCTTGGAATTAGCACTTCAACATCGATTGACAGATGTCATCATTAGCGGTTGTTCCTCAGAGCCCCTTCCGAATTCATTCAAATCAAATTGTCATGCGATTGGGTGTTCATTACGTGGATTAGATTTACTACGAACTCAGTCCCACCGTACATTACCTTCTCCACTCCAGTTGACTGAAATCGAATTAAAAATAGCCAGTCTTCAAGACCCATGGCCTGCCTCCAGTGTCCCTCAACGAATTTTTTCAATACTTGAACATTCGAGTATAGGTGAACTGATTCTCGATACACGTGAGCATTCAGAATCTTGGGGTATGCAGATTCAGCCTGAACAAGTCTTGCTTCAACTCGACCCTAATCACCTTTCATCGGTTCTGCAACTCATACAACCCCTCGCAATCCCTACAAGTGTCGTCTAATCCAATCCAGTAAAGCCAAGCATTCAAACACTTCACCATTGTCCCTTTGAGTATGAGTCCGAGGTATGGCATACCAGTCATCGTCATACTGCTGCTCGCGAGTTCATGGAGTTTCTCGAACAATGAGACGCTTGAACAATGGATGGCTGAAAATACAATCACCATCGAACAAGAAGAAATTAACCTCCTTCCATTGCAAGAGAACGAACGTTGGTTGGTACTGCTTGTTGATTTTGATGAACATCCAGCAACAGACGCATGGGGGGGGAATCAGGCTCAAACTCTTTTAGATGATGTAGCTCAAAATTATATTCTCCAGATGTCTGGTTCAGCAACAGAAATTCAAATTGATGTGAACACAAAAGTTTCTCGAGCAAGTGGGCCCATTTCCGATTACGGGACCGATTCAAACGGTGATAGGGATCTGAGTTCGAATGGAACATTTCTCCCAATGCTCTTAGCAAAAGAGACTGTAATAGACCATGAAACCTATGTTGATTGGAATGAATATGACCTTGATAACGATGGATACGTCGACCGCTTACTCATCCTACACACGACGAAAGGTCAAGAAGAGAATCCAAGTCAAACAACGAGGATTTGGAGTCATTTCACTCAGTTCGATGAACCAATCGAAGTCGATGAAGGCATAAAAGTCGGACATTACACAATGGCAAGTCTTCGGACAGGGTCAAGTGGCATGGGAACAATCCTCCATGAAATGCTCCACCAAATGGGTGCTCTCGACCTCTACCCCGTGCATGACACTGGTCAACTGAATAATTGGCAAGGTGTTGGTGATTGGGATATTATGGCGAGTGGGAATTGGAATGGTGGGGGCGTTTGGCCAGCATTACCAACCGCAGCAACCCTCGACCTGTTGGAGGCAAATAGGAGTCAAACCATGGACCTTAATTGGCCTGAAAGTGCTCAAGCACCCTGTATCGGTCCAAGTGTACAACTCCAGGGAATGAGTGATAATGGAACCGCTCTAAAGATTCCATTGAATGAACAGGAAAACGTCTGGATAGAATACCGCTCCAATTCAGGATTTGACCAGCATTTACCAGGCTCAGGAATTCTAGTTACTTACCAAGACAGGAGTGTCGGCAATGAAGAAAAAAATGAACTGAATCGTGATTCTGACCAACCATGGCTTACGGTAATTGAGGCTGATGGTCGAACCGATTTACGAAACGGTGCCAATTCGGGAGAGGCCTCAGACGTGTTTCTCAATGGAGGTACATTTGGCGCACAAGGGATACAAATTTTCACACATGATGGCTTCCTTGTACCTTGGGTAGCGACTGTTGAAATCAACATCACGGTACAAATTCATTTCACAGCCCCAAATTGTTCACCGCAATTCCACCTCGATTTACCTGATTTTGGAGGCGTCTATTTGCAAACTGATGGTTTTCCAATCATTGCAACGAGTGCTGAACCATGCCAACTCACACATGGCCTCAGCCTATCCGATGGAAGAGAATTCAACAACGAGAGTTTTCTGATTGAGGGTGAAAATATTGAAATCGAGTTGAACTATTCCTCTGAATCAACCGAAAATGCCGTTGCGTCTCTCGAAGGATACATTCATTGTGGTAACGATTCGCTCTATTTGAAAACTCAAATATTGACACTTGGTCGTATACCGATAGAAACACTCAGCATCGGAACTCTACCCGCATTCGAATCTTCTACCATTGAAATTTCTATTGAATCACTTGGAAACTCGACGCAGACGTTCACTGTGTTCCTTGACGGCCCGATATCACGTATTGGAACGGTCTCCAATCAAATATTGCTCGATGGGAGTGATAAAGCGCTCATTGAAATTCAACCAAATGGCTTACTCGAAGATCGTATGTCGATAAAGGGTGAACTGATTCTTCTCTCGCAAAGTGGGCATCGTTGGAGTCTGGAAATAGAATATACTGCTGAAGATAGTGAGCGAAGCATTCTCGAAGAATGGCGAACACCCGGTAAATTGCTTGGAAGTGCTGGAATTATTTGCATTCTATGGGTATTCGTGGGTATGTTTGAGAGGAAGAAATTACCACGTAAGGTACAACAATCTTCCTCGTTCGATAAACAAGCAGTGCAGATTGAGATTCAACAAGATTCAGACGCTTGGGGACGCTCAATTGATGACTGATATCGATTTTAGGAACGACCAGGTAACCATCTCTGCATCTGTAAGTAAAACCACGTACCCTGCGATTTTAGGGCACAAAGCCATGATTTATGCACACCTTCTGAGAGACGAACTGCAAGACAGGCTGATTCCCAATTCTTCGGAGCCAAATCAACCGGTTGTACAAGCCAAGGAGCATGCGCTTCACCGACTGGGGTATCGTAGACTCGCCAACGACTGCCAAATTTAAATCCTGGTCGCAATAAGACACCCCGTGACATGAGGTCATTGAAAAGTTCAAGTTCAGAAGGTACTTCAATTTCGCTGAGTAATACACTCAGCCATTTTCCTTCTTCTTCACGAAGGTGACGACCAGAGAGATGCTCTACTCCGATTGATTGCCAAGGCCAGGTTGACAAATCTGGAATATACCAGCCTGTACCACGAGCGATTCGCTCATCCCATAAATCCGACAAGCGTTGTTTCTCATCGTTGGAAAAAGAGTTCCAAAGTCGCTGATTACCATTTGGTTGTGCCATGCCAAGCAAATACATCGTCACATCCATTTCTTCATCGATGACGAAGAATTCTGCCAGCATACCGTGTGAATTCACTGTATTTGTCCATTCAAGCATTTCAACCCAGTCGACCTCATCGGTCGTCCATGCCCATCGCACATGTGCGACGGGAGGCTCCTTGGAAAATATCTGCTCCCGGCCCCACCGCATTGCCCATGTTGCTTCGGGGATCTCTACCCCCCACTTAGCGGGAATGTTTTCGACCGGAATCAAAATCTCACCACCGCTACGTGCAGTATCAAAAACTACGCCACGTGCGACCACATCAGGGTTTTGCTTAACAGAATCTCGAAACCAATGCTCACTTGGGAGGGGGACATGTCGATGCCAATGACAAAATAAAATTTCTTCGGCTGTAAGACGGATGCTTTCATCACTCTGCATTTCTCCTAGACCACTTTTTTGGTACAATCTTGAAGAAAGCGGAGGTTCGATAAACCAACTTCCGTCTCGGTTTATGGGAGGTGACAGGGCTTGAGATGGTGGGAGGTTGGTCGTCAAAGAAACGCCCAACGGCCGCGTTGTACGTTGACGCGGTGTGAACTTGCGGTTCTGCCTCGCCATGCTACGCCGTCATCAACGCATCATTTGAGTTGTAGGGTAACCGATGCCCCTATGTGCCTTCACTTCTACGATAGAATGGGGGAGCGAAGTGGTTGACGGCTATCTAGGCTCATTGACAACTGAAGAGCGGATGTTGTTGCATTTATGCGATAATAACTTGCCCGAAGGAGAATGGGAGGCCCCAGCAGCACTAACCCAGGCAGGAATTTCTGCAGCTGTTCATGTTCAACGTAAACACGTTCCAAGGACCCTCAAGCGCCTTGAAGTACGAGGCGATTTGACAAATTCAAAACGACATGTCCCCGGTGGCAAGCAACGTCGTCAAGTGTATGGACTGACACCTGCTGGACGCGAAAAGGCAAGTGCTTTACGAGAAAAAATCCTTTCTCAAACGGTCATTTGCGATGGACAAGAATTCATACTCTCTGAATTGCGCAAGGGTGGACAAGCATCGCTTGATTTACTTTCTTTTATTGATGAGGGAATGAATTTCCATGACAATCCTGTCGTTTCACCGGTCTCAAATCCCGAAGGGATTGCATCTCTCGATGCCCAAGCTGGAGAGCACTTGATTCGTCGCTTATTTGCTCGAGCATGGGAAGATGGAAAAATCACTCGTGATGAACAATATTTGCTTTCGGAAGTGGTCGATTTCCTCGGCATGCATCCTGAACGTGTTCGCCGTTTATCAGATGAGGCAAGACGCGAACAAAAGGCACCTCCTCCCGAAGAAATCTATCTGGATATGCTTCGGCAGGCAATGGTTGATGGCGAATTAGTCGATGATGAAATTGCGCTGCTTGAAACGGTACGAATCGCCTACGGCTTTGATCGGTTAACGCATGATAAATTATTGAATGATGCGAAACAATCTCCGATCGTTTCGGAGAAGTATCGTACTTACAAATCTACACTTATCACTGCTTTAGATGATGGAGTTATCACCAGCGATGAAGGAGCCATATTGGCAACATTAAGAGAGACTCTCGGTATTTCAGATGCCCAACATGCAAGTTTACTAGCAGAATTGCGCGATAATATCAAGTGAATGGTATCTTAGGAACACATGAGAGGGTTAGAGATGGGAATGTCCGATGAAGAAGAGGCCGTATACGAAGACCTCAATAATCTCAAGAACAAATTAAAGGCTGCTGAACAATGTAAAGTTGTTCTTATTGGTGACATCATGATGGATTGTTATATCCACGGGTATGCCAATAATCTCAATTCAAGAGCGCCTGTCCCGGTCCTCCGTGAAACAATGCGTGAGGAAGATGTCGGCGCTGCAGCACACGTTGGACGAGGACTCAACTCAATGGGATTACAAAGCCATTTATTTGGTGTTGTAGGTGACGACCGTGCGGGATTAAATATTTTGGAATTACTCGAGGAAGAAGGTGTGGCAACCAGTGGAATCGCTATTCTTGATGGCCGTACTACGACGGTGAAAACTCGACTCCTTGCAACACGAGAAAGTTTGGTCAGTGATGAACAACTTCTGCTGCGGTGGGATGTCGAAGATGATAATCCGGTCCCCCAAGATGCTTCATCTTTCCTTTACGACCAAGCGGTTGAAGAAGTGGAAACAGCCGATGTCTTGATTCTTTCAGATTATGGACAAGGTGTGGTGAATGATGTCGGTGCTGAACGAATCATTAAGGCGGCACGGAATAAAAATGTTCCAATTATTGCCGACCCTAAACTCACCGGCTTGCATCGTACTCACGGCGTCAATTGGATTCTGTTCCAATCCCAAGGACTCGAATTGATGCGTAGAAGACTTGGAGTCGCCACCGGCAGTGAGGCTGCAATTCAATTGATTGAAGCACATAATTGGGACCATTTGGTTGTTCTTTCTGGAGAAGCAGGTGTCACTATTTATTCACGTGATGAAGAAGTTGTGCATGCGCCTTGCACCCTCGCTGATTTGCGCCAAATGATTGGGTTGATTGACGCTGCAGCTGTAGCAATTGCAGTGGCTATTTCCAAAAAATTAACCGTTCGTAATACTGCATTACTTGCAAATGCTGCATGTGAATGCATTTTAGCCGCTGATCGCACAGAATCATTTGTCCTAAGCCGTGATGATGTCATCGACCGCATAGGTGAAATGTCTTGGAACCTTCAAGTTTCAAAGCGCTGAGGTGTTCAAATGAGTGCTTGGCCAAGGCCAACAACTGCAGATATAGGTCTACGTGCATTTGCCTTAAATCCAAGTAGGTTGTTCACAGAAGCAACACTTGGAATGCAGGATATTCTCCTCTCTGAATCGGCACAAAATTCAATCAATGGGCATATTCGACACACGTCTCAGTGGCAAATTTCAGCACCCTATGGTGATGGTGAAAAACAATGGGACTTACTCCTCGTTCAGTGGCTTGAGGAAGTACTTTATCGGTCGGAGGTAAAACTACAATGGCTTATCGATTGTCAAATCTCAGTTGCTTGGGAATCTGAGGAGGTGGTACTTTCTGCGCAGGTATCATGGGTCAATTCGGAAGAGATAGAACGGGAGGTTGAGATCAAAGCGGTCACAAGCCATGAATTGCAATTCACTGAACTGGCAGGCGATGAACATGCACTTTCACAATGGGAACAGGTTCCTGACTTTCAGGGCCCAGGATGGTTCTGTGATGTCGTGTTTGATATTTGACCAATATTGGCATTGTATGTCATACGGCTACCGATGTAATATCCGAAAGTATTGACGACCAAATCCATACATTTGTTGCCCCAGTCCTCAATTGCAAATTCAAACGGAAGAATGAGTTCAAGAATCTCCCAGCCGATACTAAGCAGAAAAAAAAGTTTCCAATTGGTACGGACGAAACGACCTGCAGTTGACCAAATTAGAAAATGGGAAAGAGAATACATGTTCAAAAGAACCATTCAAAGACCTCAGGAGTGGGAATTCCAATGGTGGACATGCGCTATCCTCAGCAAACCCACATACTTTCTCCATCCCGTTACCCCACAGCACACATGGCTCCGAGTAGGGCTGCTCCGTTCCCGGCCTGACCTATTCCCCCGGTTATTCGATTCCTGTTTCCCTCCGGAAACAGTTCACAACACCCGAGTCATGTGGGGGCGAGACATCAACGTCCGCATGTGGAAACCAAGGAGCCGCTTTCGCCGCCCAAAGGCGTTCAGCCCACCGTGAAGACGATTTGTGGTACAGGGTACGCCTAGCTCCCCACCTATCCCATCATGTCCTACAACTGACTGTATTTGAACGCAACGCTTGCTTACTTTCGAGCGTTTACGATGTCAAACTTCTTCTTCTTCATACTTCGAAGGGCACGAAGTTTTGATGATTTGTGCCTCTAAAACATATTCACCATCGATGTAATGCAGGATACCTTGGGCATAAACAGTACGATTATCCCCTAACCCATTTGACACAGATGCATCCATGTAGTCAATTCGTAAAGTGTATGAAGAGCCATGCAATTGAAATTCATTTTGAGATGCGTTAATACTTCCATCGACAATTTCTCCACGGACTGCTATTTCACGGTCAAGATATGAAGAGGGGTCATCCATCACTTCATCAACAGTACGCGTCGGTTCAGGCGCCTCAATCAAGATGACACCGAGAAGACCCAAAGTGATGACAGCGCCAATAAGAAGGATTCTGATTCGTCGAGAAAACATGTAGGTCACCTTGATTATGCCGTAATTCGGTGGGAAAAGCCAACCGCTTCCTGAAGAGTTGAGTATCCATGCTCTTTTAATTTTTTATCCAGACCATGAACAATGGATTTCGTAAGTCCTGCACCTTCGAAAACAAAGCCGCTGTAAGCCTGTAAAAGACAAGCACCTGCACCAATTTTAGCCCAAGCATCTTCGGCAGAGAGAATTCCACCAACACCGATAATGGGCCATTCTCCATTTGTCAATGAATAAATCTGGTGTACAATATCGGTCGAACGATTGGCGAGGGGCGATCCACTTAGTCCACCAGTTTGAGCAAATATTTGTTCTTCCGTGGTGGAAGAAGAGACGGGGCGTTCAGTCGTTGTATTGGTCGCAATAATCCCATCGCATCCTGCATCTCGTGCAGTTTTAACAATCGCAACTAATTGTTCATCGGAAAGGTCGGGTGAAATTTTGACCAATAACGGCTTGATTTTTGATTGGGTCGATTCTGCATTCTTTTGGTTGACAAGCGTACAAGAATCAATAATCGATTCAAGTGCAGTATCGTGCTGAAGTTCACGTAAATTCGGTGTATTTGGCGACGATACGTTGATGACAAAAACATCACAGAAATCCCATAATCGGTCCATAGTTTGTGCATAATCGTTTGGTGCATCTTCGAGAGATGTAATTTTAGATTTCCCCAAATTCGCCCATAGAGGTACTGAAGGTGAGCCAAATTTTGCAAAGTGCTGCTGTAATTGCTGAGCGACTTTCTGTGAACCTGGATTGTTGAATCCCATACGGTTTACCAGAGACCGAGAGGGTGTAGCTCGAAACATTCGAGGTTTCGGATTCCCATCTTGCTCATGCTCGGTAACTCCACCTATTTCGATAAATGACACACCAATCGCCTCCCATCCGCGCAGTGCTTCAGCCCGTTTATCAAGTCCAGCCGCATTGCCAAACGGATGTTGATAGGTCTGGCCAAAACAATGTATTGGTATATTCTTACGTGGACGATACAACAATGAGAGGACGCCACGAGTAAGTGGATTGGAAGAGAACGCCCTAAGAATCAGCAATGCTCGGCCATGGGCTTTTTCCGAATCTTGAACACGCAATGTCGGCCGAACAAAGACTCGGTAACCTATGCCCATACCATGCCCTCGAAGCGGTATCCTTCAAATGTTCCGCCCTCTAGGACTTTCTGTGCGGATTGATGACCCACTCTGGCCAGTTGTGCGAGAAACTTCTCGAGTCCTTTTGAGAAGAGACAATTTGCACCTTGAAATCCCTGTAGAATTCAAAGAAGATATCGAAAGTCTATTCTTGGAAATGAGTGACTACCAACCAGCAAAACTACACGTTCCTACTTTTGAAATAAGTTTGCGTAACGATGTATGTATCTCTCAACGAGAACAGGAAGGGGGTGAACTTCAGATGATTGGTTATATCGGAATGGAGGAGCCTGGACAGAATGTGAGGTGGGTGAAAATGCCAACGTATGAAGGATGGAAGGAAGTTGTTTCTGCTTGCCATGAACTCCATGAGGCAGGCTATCCTGGTTGTATTGGTTGCGGCGGACCAAATTCGGAATTGCCATGGGATGAGAACAAATCCCGGTCTCGGCTGTAGTAAAATAATTTCTCGCATCTTTGGATTTTGCTCTACAGATACAAGAGTATCTGTTCATTGACCTCGGATATAAGAGAGTTCAAGTAGCCTCGTCGGTCGCATGTAAAATCATGAGCGTCGTCATTGTTGCAGAGAAACCGAGTGTAGCCAATGACATCGCACAAGTTCTTGGCGCATCATCAAAAACAGATACTCACTGGGAAGGAAATGGAATTATTGTCACCTGGGCGATTGGGCATTTGTTGCAACTGAAGTACATGGATGACTACGATGAAGCCTTTAAGGATTGGAGAAAAACGGTTGACCGCTTGCCATATATCCCTGACTCATTTGAATACAAACCAATTGGTGGAAGAGGCAAAAAGCAACTTTCTGCAATCACAAAACTCATAAAAGCAAAAGATGTAACTGAAATCGTTAATGCTTGCGACGCTGCAAGAGAAGGCGAATTAATTTTTAGAACAATTGTTCAGCACACTAAATCTAAAGTGAAAAGTTCCAGAATGTGGCTTCAGTCAATGACACAAGATTCGATTCAAAAAGCGTGGGACGAGCGTTTGGATGGGGAGGAATACTCCGCACTCAGAGATGCTGCTTATTCACGTTCTGAAGCTGATTGGATTATCGGTATGAACGGCTCTCGAATTGCAAACTCATTTCTTCCGCGAAAAAAGAATGAACGCGTAGCCATTTCACTCGGTCGTGTACAGACCGCTACCTTGGCAATGATTGTTGAACATGAATTGCATGTTTTGGGTCATATACCGTTACCATATTGGCAACTCGAGGCGGACTTCAAATCAGGTGATGCTGAATGGAAAGGACGTTGGGAGCGCAACAACCATGTTGATGACCCAGACCAACCCGATTACAAATCACACCGAATAATTGAGCAAGCAGAACATGACAATTTGAATACGATCTTAAATTCTGGGAAAATGGCTACAATAAAGCAAACTCAGCGAGAATCTGTTGAAAAACCACCTTTGAATTTTGACCTTACAAGTCTTCAGAGAGAAGCAAATAATATATTCAGTTGGTCTGCAAAGAAAACTCTTGGAGTCGCACAAGACTTGTATGATTCGTTCAAACTTACGACATACCCACGTACCGATTCACGCCATTTGCCTGAGGATATGCATGAGCAAATTGCTAAAACTATTCGTCAACTTGGTGCCCAAGGAGAGTATAATACTCACTCGACACGAATCATTGATGATGGAATGGAAAATGCTGGTAGAAACTTTGACAATTCTAAAGTGAGTGACCACTTTGCCATTATTCCAACTGGGAAAATACCTGAAGGCAATTTGAATTCAGACCATACACGTCTCTATGACCTCATCGTTCGAACATTCTTAGCATCATGGCACCCACAGGCTACATGGGATGTACAAAAGCGTACAGCGACACTCGATGGTGAAAACTTCATCAAGGAATCCCGTGCTATCAAGGTCGAAGGATGGCGAGCTGTTCGTCCAAAGAAGCAATCCTTGCCTGATGGCTGGAATGTCCTACCAAGTAATCCCTGTGATGGTTCAATCGAATCATTTGAATTTTCTGAAGAAAAATCAAAACCGAAAGGTCGTTTGAAGGAAGCAGGACTCCTGAGATTAATGGAACATGCTGGTAAACAAATCGATGATGAAACTTTAGCAGAAGCAATCAAAGATAAGGGACTTGGAACGCCTGCAACTCGGGCTGACACAATCGAAAAACTGGTTGACCGAGGATATATTCAACGTTCACGAGGTGGAAGTATAAGTGCTACTGCACATGGAATCCGAATCATTGACGTGTTAAGAAAAATCCCTGTTGAATGGATTACTTCGCCTGAAATGACCGGTGAGATGGAATCGTCTCTCCTCCGTGTTCAACGAGGAGAAGAACCACGTGAGAATTATATGAACGCAGTGATTGAACAAACGACCGTGATGGTTGAACGAATTAAAAATCACGACCGAACTGAATTGTATATGAATGAGCCTTCAATTGGAGATTGTTTGGTGTGTAAAAGTAAAATTATTGAAACGACACTTACCTATCAATGTGAAAAGAATGAAGGTCGAGATAAAGGATGTTCATTTGTGTTCTGGAAGGATACCTCCGGAAGATGGTTCGACCAACCTACGGCTATGCGCCTCTTAGAAAACCGTCAAATCGATGATTTACATGGATTTTTCAATCGAACCGGTGAACCCTATATTGCATCGGTCAAGCTAACCAATGATGGAAAGGTCGAATTTATCGGTGGTGGTGAATCCTCATCCGATGCCTCTGATGAGGAAGTTTGCCCATGTCCAGCATGCGATCATGGTACGATTCGAATAGGACAAACCATGTATGCTTGTGATCATGATGAGTGTAAATTCCGTGGAGTTTCTAAAGAAATGTGTAAGCGACCGATTTCTGCTGATGAAGCAAAACAGATTCTTGTTAATGGTAAATCAGAATTACTTGAAGATTTTACATCGAAGCGTGGCCGTCCTTTCAAGGCATTTCTAGTTCGTGACAATAATCGTATTAAATTTGAATTCCCACCACGAGAAGCTGCTGCAGATGCAACTCGATTTACTGTTGTTGAGGGCGTCGTTGGTATATGTCCGACACACAAGGTAAACATCGTCGAAACTGAGACGCATTACCAACCTGAAGAAGGTTCCAGCGGTTGTACAATACAAATATTGAGAGAAGTATCCAAAAGAGAAATCACACGAGAAGAGGCAAAGGTTCTCATCGAAAAGAGAGAAATTGGCCCGTATGATGATTTTATATCGAAGAAGACTGAACGTGAATTTTCATCAAAATTGTATCTAAAGAAGAACGAATCTATTGGATACAAGTTTGCAAAGCGCTGAGAACTCATTCTTTCGAGTCATGGCAGAGCGAAGGTTGATGTCCGACCGACTCCGGACTTGAACCATGAAGCAGTCCGATTGGGATGTCATCATCGTTGGCGCAGGGCCAACAGGTGGCCGGACAGCGACTCACTTAGCATCACTTGGGCATCGCGTTTTGATGCTTGAAGAGCATACTGAAATTGGACGCCCGTTCCAATGTGCTGGTCTTGTCACGCCAAAGGCATTGCATGAAGTTGGCCTTTACGACTCTGTTCTAGAAGAAATTGACGGCGCACGAATTCACGGCCCAAGCGGTACTCTTGTTCCTGTTGGAACCGATGGTAAACTGCGAACCTATGTGGTGTGTAGAAAGAAGTTCGATCAAGGAGTGGTACAACAAGCCATGGAATCTGGCGCATCACTTTGGCTCAACTCTCAGCCACATTCTGCCGAAATTACTCCAGAGAAAGTCACACTCAATATTGAATCGAATGGAGAAAACTTGACACTCAACTGCAAATTACTCATTGGTTGTGATGGAGCGCATAGTTGGACACGACGTTATTTCAAAATGGGCCGGCCCAAGGAGATGATGATTGGATTTCAAGTAGAAGTATTGGGATATAAGGGCAAAGATCGTTGGCTTGAAATGTACAGTGGGTCCGAAGTTGCCCCTGGTTTCTTTGCGTGGGTCATTCCATCTGGTTTTGGCAGTCATCGAATTGGTATTTGGTCAACGCCTGAACATTTGAAAGGGAGGAGCGTTGAACAATGCTATGAGGATTTGATACAACACCCACTATGGAAAGATCGCTTCGATGGGATCAAAGAAATCGCAAGATTTTGTGGTCCGATTCCCAGTGGTATGGTAAAGAAAACTGTGGCAGAACGGGTCATGCTTCTTGGCGATGCTGCGGGAATGGCAAAACCAACAACAGGTGGTGGAATTGGTCCCGGATTTAAACAAATTAAGGGTATTCTTCAACCCCTAAGTAAAGCTATTTTTGATGATGAACTGTCTGAAAAGAATCTTAAGAAGGTAACCTCAAAACATTTCCAATCTATGAAAAGAGACCAAGACAAAGCACGTTCCTTGAGAAATTTACTGGTCAGCGATACCAGTGACAAAGAATTGGACACCCACTTTGAAAATTTTGCTCGCCCTGATGTGCTTGAACTCATCAACGATATCGGCGATATCGAAAAACCGGTCCCACTCGGTCTGGCATTGTTGAGAAAGGTTCCAGCATTTCGAAGATTGGCCCTGAAAGCAGGGACGCGACTCATATTTAGATAGGGGTGATTTCATTTCTAAATTACAACTGGAACAAAGAATACGCTTTCCACCGTTCGAATCCTACAGGTTTATCGCTTCGGAATTGCCAATTGCGACAAAGAGAATCGTTCTTGAAAGTGGAAAAAAAGATGACTTGATTGATACATTATCCGAACGTGTTCCGAGTTTTCGGCTCGGTGGAGAAGAAACTTGGCTTATTGAGCAACGCTATCTCATTGATGGAAAACTCTTTGATGATACTCAAATCGAGCGAACTTCACATCATCTCGATAATTCTAAGCGACCGCTCGCCGTCAACAAACAACGCAGAGGTTGGTATCTCACACCAAATCCCATCCATTCTTTAGTTCGACGTTTCATTTCAGCGACTGTTGTAATTCTGTTAGTGGTACTCGGATATTTGTTTGTCGAGCCTGTTTTGAGTTCCTTTGGCATACCAGGGATAGGGACTGGTACTGTACGAATCGGCCCACTGGATTACCCAATGTTGGCAGTTATTATTGTGCCATTGCTCTTTTTACCGCTTGCTTTACGTGTGGGGGCCAACCTTGCAGATTTAGTTCAACAGAAAAAATTTATTAAATCATCTCCAAAAATACCAGTTATTGAAATTCTTGGTCAACCATCTGCAGGTAATCCTTTGAAATTAAAGATTAAACTTTCTGAAATTCGAGACGATTGGCATGATATCCAAGTGACCTGGAGAGTTGGTTCTCTTTCACCTGCTCGTGATGAAGTGTTCAGTTCACTGGGACATGCTGTATCAAATCAACCACCTCCCGGCCTTACCACTGAATTACCACATCATTGGGAAGTTGGACTGGATGATGGAACTGGCGGGGGTGAAGAGGCCCCTATGGAACATCATAAAGTAAAGGGCGGGCTCTTTCTTCGACCTATGCGAATTATGGAATTCGGAGGAAGGAGCGAACTGAAAGATGGGGAAATTATTCTCACACCACCAAAATTGAATTGGCCAGGTACTGTTTCCTCTCCAATCATTCGCATCCATTGGGAACTCATCGTAAGTATCCAACGTAAAAAAGGAGGCCCATTGTTGTGGGTTCTGCCTTTGGCAGTTCGCCATCCAAAGCGTAGTTCAATCATCGAAATGCCCCCGACAAATGATGGTAGAACTGAATCAGATTCAGTATAATCTGTGCAACACATTCAAGACTCGCTTCTCTCCTCTTTGGTTCATGCAAAGACGCTCATTGGCTGCTCTCTTTCTCACCGGCCTGATGGTTTTGTCGGGTTGCTTCGGTGCGGTTAGCCAAAATGATGATGAATCGGAAATCGATGAACCGCTTTCGAACACTGTCGAGTTAACCGCTGCATGGGGCGTGATTCCGGATTCAATTCCACTCGATGGAACTCCAGTTCTACTCACCATAGTGGTTCAGAATAAAGGTGATGATTGGGATGCACAACCTACAATCCTCACACCTCAAATTACAGTGCTGACTACTTTTGAGTTGGAAAAAACTCCACAGGGATTACAGTTGATGTTTATTCCGCAAGTCGCCGGTGATTATTCAATTTTAGTGCACTTCACCGTGATCAATGATGCTGAATTTACCTCACCACGACAGCAAGACCTCGTTCATACAATCACTATAATCGCTCCAGAAGAAGAGGCCCCAATACTTTGGGCACCTGTCATGCTTTCATTAGAGGAACCATCGGTCATTTGGTTTGAAGGAAATGTTGTTCACAGTGCGCTTTCGACATGCTCATTGATGATTCATTACGGTGAAGAGATGAGTAAAACCGGCATTGTCAAGGATGATGGCACATGGAAAACTCTTCTTGACCTGTCAGAAGTCACAGACTCTTTTGAAATACGAACTGTGGTCGAATGTGGAAATGATTCCCTGAAGAGTGATACCGTCACAACGCAAGTTCTCGTTGAACATTCAGGCGATGATGCTGATGGTGACGGGATTTTGGATTTAGATGATCGTTGTCCGAATGGCTATGGTGCATCTGATGGATGGAGTTCGACAAATGCAAGTGACCAAGATAACGATGGTTGCCACGACTTTGAGGAAGACTTCGATGATGACAATGATGGAATCTTAGACCATTTGGACCTATGCCCGACGTCTTTTGGATGGATTAGTACCCCTGATGCTGACTATGATTCTGATGGATGCCACGATACGGATTATGATGATGATGATGATAACGACGGTGTTTTGGATTCTGATGACTTTTGCCCGCGTGGATTATTGAATTGGGCTTCAGGTTCATTCAGTGATTGGGATGGCGATGGATGCTCAGATTTAGACGAGGATGATGACGATGATAATGACAATCTGCTCGATAATGCAGATACATGCCCAAAGGGGGTCGTCGATTGGGTAAGAGATGGAATTTCTGATTATGACGATGATGGTTGTAACGATGTACTCGAAGATATCGATGATGATAATGATGGTGTATACGATGTGAATGCTACAGGTCATCTATTGGATGAATGCCCAAAGACTCCACTCAATACGACAGAAGTCAATGAAGTTGGTTGTGCTGCAGTAGAGAGAGACACCGATGCTGATGGCGTAAATGATTTGTTTGACCAATGCCCTGGTACGCCTACTGGACTTGTTGTCAATACGATGGGGTGTGCAGATTTGGATGATGATGGAGTATTTGCTAACGTGGATATTTGTCCTGATTCTCCTGAAAAATGGACCATTGATTCCCAAGGTTGTGCTGTTGTTCAATCCCCAGTGAGCTGGACGAGTGGTTCAACTCTCACCGGTCCAATGCAAATCGTGCCTCACTTCTCTGTTCCAACTTTAGATGGAACATTCTTGTTCCAACAGGAATGGACTGGGTATGATATCTATTACTTTTTATTCAAATATACTGACTCAAGTGGCAACTCCAATTCGGCGACTTGGGGTCAAAGTCCTGGTCCTTTTATCAGAGGATTACCTTCGAATGTTCATCTCTTCTTTGGTTCGTTTGACTCGACCTATCACAGTGATGTTGTGAATCGCAAAGCAGCAGTTGAAAGTGCCCTCAATCCGAACGAAGAAACAGCATGGGAAGGAAGAATACACTATATTGACCAGCGAGCAAACAGCATTACAGGTGGGTTGGGTCAGATGATATCGAACTTTAATTCACCAATGTTTATGGGAATTGATCGTTTCCAAATGGCACGAGAAACTGGGTCACTCTATGCTTGGACAAGTTCAAATTATGACCCACAACATCTCATTCATGAACCTCACCAATGGAACGCTGAATTCCCCGTTGAAATACGAAGACATGATACTGGTGTCGAAGAAGTCACAGTACTCGACTTTTATCGCCATACAGGTGGCTGGAGTGGGGGCTTTACCACCACTACAAACGCAGTGTTCCCAAGTAATCTTACTGATTACGATACGCTTGAAGTCTACCACGAACATGCATGTGATGAACGTTCGAATCGCTATCAGAAAAGTGATGGTAGCAACGGAGGCTGTCATGAATGGGATTACGAAGCGAATCTACGCATCTGTGACCGAGATAACGCATCAGCATGTGGTACAGAATATATGCGATGGATTACGACCTATGGTCGTGAAGGAAAGTGGTTAACAGATATTTCACCGTATCTCTTTATGCTTGAAAATGAGGATAATCGGACGTTTAAGTATCGAGGTGCCAACAAGGGCGACCTCACAATAACTTTCCTTTTGAGTAACTGGGGCAGTGGTCTACGCGGCCAAAGTGCTGATTTTGCATTCACTGGGGGTCAATTTGATGGGACCTATAACGACCTCACAAAATACACTCGTGATCTAAATTTCACCGTACCATCTTGGGCTGATAAGGTCGAGATTGTTGCCACAATTACCGGCCATGGATTTGGCAAAGATAATGCAAACTGTGCAGAGTTTTGTGACCACCAACATCACTACTACCTCAATGGATTAACGACCTATGAATGGCACCCAATCGTCCACGTTTCATCTGGTGAAGGTTGTGAGCTTGAGGTGAGAAACGGAGTTGTTGCAAACCAATACGGTTCGTGGCCGTATGGTCGAGCAGGATGGTGTGCTGGTCAAGATGTCAAGCAATGGACCTACGACATTACAAGTTGGAGTGACATGACCGGTGGAGTCAACCATCTGACCTATCGAGGATTGTACAATGGTCAAGAATACACGCCATCAGATGGTGTTGGCAATGGTCAACGAAATATTCACGCAGAAATCTGGGTTGTGTACTATAACGCTACAACATAAACTCACATGTAAGTTAACGAATTAAACTTGCATTGGTGGTGGAGATGCAAGGTCCAATGGAGGTGTTCCTCTCATTGGAGTTTCTAGGAACACATAGTCGCTATCGCGTCTTTGTGGAATAAATCCTGCTCGCAAAATTACATCTTGGAGTTCACGTTCTGATGCTTGGAATTTTGTCGTGCCTGAAGCAGAAACTACATTTTCTTCCATCATTGTTGAGCCAACATCATTTGCACCACCAAAGAGTGCCAGTTGAGCCGTCTTAATCCCCATTGTTGGCCAAGAAGATTGAATGTTTGGTATACTGTCGAGATACAATCGAGATACGGCTACATGACGCAAGTATTCGGTCGACCCTGAACCCAATTCGATTTTGTTTTGACCACGATTACGTCGACCGAAACTGTTTACTTCAAGTTGAACGGGCCATGCGATGAAAGAGGTAAAACCACACGAATAGTCCTCCAATGAACGATCTTGTAAATCACGAATCCGCCTCATGTGTTCAACCCGTTGTTCGAATGATTCTCCAAATCCGATAACATTTGTTGCACTGGTCGTGAGTCCGAGAGATTGTGCTTCCTCCATGACTCGAAGCCAATTTGCTGGAGCACCTTTTTTTGGAGAGACATCCTTTCGTACATCATCGACAAGCATTTCAGCACCTCCGCCGGGTAATCCGTGCATACCTGCTTCTTGCAGCCGCACTAATACTTCCTGCGTTGAAAGTTGACTTACTTCTGCAATTCCTTCGATTTCAATTGGACTGAAACAATCAAGAGCAATACTCGGATGTTGTATACGCAGTTCATGAATTAGATTTTCATACCATTCGAAAGGCAAATCAGGATTAACTCCACCTTGCATCAAAATTCTAACACCATCAATATCTTCTAATTCTTTGATACGTTGCGAGATTTGTTCAATTGTTTGGGTATACGTTTCTTCATGCCCAGGAGGTCGGTAAAATGAACAGAACTGACAATTAATTGTACAGATATTTGTATAATTGATATTTCGATCGATGAGATAGGTTACTTTCTCACCACCATGCATGGCATTGCGTCTTTGATGTGCAGCACTCATTAATTGATGCAATGGAGCGTTTGTATACAATTCAACAGCCTCATCCTCGGAAAGCCGAAACTGTTCAGCATTCTGTGGCTGCCATAAGGCTTGACGTTCGAGAACAGAAGACCAATTCATTTCTTCACCTCAGAATGCTTTTCCGGTTATTGATTCAATTTCTTCGATGGTCTTGGGACAGGCGGAGGTAAGAACATCGGGGTCTGCTGTAGTAACAAGTACATCGTCTTCAATTCGGATACCGATGTTTGCATACCGTTCAGGACAGTCAACATCTGGCCTCCAAGCACCAAAATACAATCCCGGTTCAACCGTAAGGCACATTCCTTCTTCGAGTAAACGGGGATTTCCGTTTGGTTTGTAAACACCAACATCATGAACATCCAGACCAATCCAATGACTGGTATTGTGCATGTACCACTTCCGAAGGTCGCCCGTTTCAATATCCAAAGCCTCATCGAGACTTTGTTGAATGATTCCTAAACCAATTAACCCCTCAGCAAGCACTCGACGAGCTGCCTCGTGAGGTGCTGTGTATGGTTGCCCAACTCGACAGCAATCAATTGCTGCATATTGCGCATCTAAAACGATTTGATAAATTTCTTTTTGAGCATCGGTGAACGTTCCATTAATCGGCCATGAGCGAGTAATATCCGCAGCATATCCACGGAATTCTGCCCCTGCATCGATCAAAATAACTTCTCCATCTTCGCAGACATCATTGTTTTCTTTGTAATGCAATACAGTTGCATTGTCACCACAGCCTACAATTGAAGGGTAAGCCCATCCGGAAGTTCCAGCGTAAACAAAGAAACCTTCAATTGTGGATTGGAATTGATATTCCATCCTTCCGGGTTTTGAGTGACGCATTGCCGCGACATGTGCATAACTGCTCACATCAGAAGCATACCTCATTTGTTCGATTTCAGCAGCCGATTTACGAAGTCGAAGTTCTGCAATACGTGCACTGGGGTCCTCAAGAGACACTGGACCCGAACCAAAGTGCTGACGTGCTCTATCACGTCGTTCAATCGCCGAACGAATGAAGTCATCAACATCAGCACGAACTCCGGTTCTCAAGAGAACTCGATGAGATGTATCGATGTATGAAGATAATAGTTTCGTCATGTCTGTGATCGAATGGGCTTCATCGATTGGCCATTGTGCTAATGCACCTTCAACACCAGGCCTCCGACCTTCCCAAATTTCTTTGAGTGTATCTTTTGGTTGAACAAAGAGGGTAGAAATCCAAGTCCCATCGACGCAACGAAGAGCAAAAACTGCTTCTGGTTCGCTCCATCCCACAAAATACAACATATCACTCATTGTTCGATAGGGGTAGTGTACATCATTGGAATGTGTTGATTCTTCAGCGGCACACAAAATCAAAACATCATCTGGTCGAAGTTGTGAAGTCAACCGATATTGCCGCGCCTTGAACTCATCAAGAGTTATCGGCACAGGTTGCGGCCCAATATGACTCATCGCAGCTTCGTTCATGACAATCCCAACAGTTCGACTGTATTCAATAATTGCATTGAAATCATTACACATCTGATTCATCGTACTCTTTGGATTGTTCCGATGTCTCATTCACAATCCACTTCGGAACCGTCGTTTGATTCGAATTACGCCTTGATGAACTGATTATAAAGCCAATAACAAAAACAATCAGAACGATGATTGAAACAGAAAGGAACATCGCTTTGGCGTTGAAAGTATCAGGTGAAACTGTTTCAGAGATATGTACTTTGAAAGAAACTTCACTGGATGCACCGTCATTGTCCTCAACAACCAAACGAACATCATACAACCCTGATTCCGAAAAGTCAGATGATTGTAAGGTCGTTTCTCCTGTTGCGAATGTATGGTCATTGACATACCATGTATAGAGCAAATCCGAATTATCATTGATTGTATCGGAACTCTTGCTACTGTTGAGTTCCCATGTTTCACCTTCGGTAAGTGTCACCGTCGAACCTTCAGTAATCACATGGGAATCCAATTCGATTTGAATAATCGGCGCGATGTTTTGTACTTCAAACTCAATTGAGGAATGAACAAGCCAGCCGGCGGTATCACGAACCAATAATTCGACAACCCAAGTACCTGGGATATCTGGTTTTAAAGAAATTACAGTGTCAGTCACTTGCTCATTTGCAAGTAACGCTCGGCGAGAACCATCTGGAAGCAAAAGAGTCCATGTAAAAATATTATCGCCACCTGAATAGCCATCTTCAACTGAAGCAGAGAACGATATTGGAGAAAATTCCTCAACTCTACTCTTGCTCGGCAAAATCTCTGTACCATCGTTTGCAAGTGAACTATCCTCGAGATCACAAGTTAACGTAACAGATGGTTCGGTCTGGTCGAATAATACCATGAAATGTTCAGTGTTTGATGTGCGCAAGAGTGCATCGACTACTGTAATATTAAACAACCAATATCCGTCATCGAGGTTCATGTTATCAGGGTCAAAAATAAGTTTCAATTCTTGGGATTCAGAAGTGAAATTGAAATCGAAATAGTCAATCATTTCATTGAGGCAAAATCCATTCGGAGCGGGACAAATTCCAAGTTTAACAAAGAATTCTGAACCACTACCGATTGGAGTGACCACAGGGACTACGAGTTCCATATTCTGGTCAGCAACGAGATGAACTGGGTGGGAACTCTGGTATGGAGAGAGAAATGGAAGAAGAACCGGATGATGATTCTGTGAACCGATATAAATGACCTTCGAAGTCAGGGGAGGTGAATTCGAATATGTATCGAAAACTATGAGTTCACATGTACAATTGTAAGAAGATACATTGAGAACAAGATTCCATTCCCATTCTGCTTCACTCACAGCATGTACAAAGGTTAACTTCCCCGAATCCAACGGAATCTTCAATTCATTCGAGATGTCAACCAAAAGCCATTCAAAGTTTGTAAGAGGGACTGTAGAACTTCCATTCAAATACAAAGTATCGTTGAAGATAAGTCCATCGTCCTGAAATATGGTCAATTCAGGAGATTCTTGATTTGTCCGTTCGGCAAGAGTTGATTGAAAGAGAGGTATAATCAAGAACATGAGGACGAGAAAAACGTACCGCCTCGAATCGCCCATATGTTCATCTCCGCAACAACCAAACATCAATGTTCGGACTTCATGCTCGGTACCAAATTCAAATCATTGAGCAAATGGATCGCACAATTCACCCTGTCCAGGGAAACTGGTTGGGTTTCTTGGATTGGTATCCCACTTGAATTCACAGAAGTTTACGTGGCCGTCATCGTCGCTGTCAAGCATACGGTCAGCAGGGTCTTGCGGGTCAAATTGGAAGTGGAATTCCCAACCGGTAGACATGCCATCATCGTCATGATCTTGATAATATACTTCCGGACCATCATTCCAACCGTCATTATCGGTGTCGTTGGAAATTGGATTTGTTCCATTCTCCTTCTCCTCGAAATTTGTGTAATTTTCAAGGTTGTCATAGAACTTCTTTCCATCGGGTGTATCTGGGTTGATATTGCAATCAGAATTGCTTGAATCATTGTAACCTGAACAATACTTCTTGATGAGTCCTGAGCGGTTCAATCCATCATGGTCAGGGTCTTCATCACCGTCCATAACTCCATCCAAGTCACTATCAGGCATTGAAGGGTCCATGACACCACGAGCACCATACGCATCGATTGTTCCATTATCGACCAAACCATTTTCAAGGGCAAGGCCGGAATAATAGACTTCCCAACCATCTGGTAGATTGTCTGAATCAGTATCATCATCAACAGGGTTCGTGTTCCATTTATCCGGAGCTTCTGCGCTGTTTGGAAGAGAATCATTATCAATATCAAATGTGTCATCCTTCATTGAATCAAGAGAAGGATCTAATGCCCATCGACCATTGCAGTTACAGAAATTATTCAAAGGAACTGTAAATCCAGAGAGATTCATTTCAGAAATACTGTACTTCTTCTCGTTGATGAAACCACCGAGATTGTTCTGCCACACATAGCCTCCAGCCTCCATGCTGCAATCGTTATTTTGAGATGCTACACAGCCTGGGCGTTGCCATGAAGATGTTGCAACCCATAAGCTGTGAGAATTGGTATTATCTTGAGTGGATTTAACTTGCATTTCCCAGCCATCAAGCATTCCATCAGAATCGGTATCATTGAGTAAAGGATTGGTAGGGTTTTGATAAGGTCGTGGAACAAACAAAACTTCATTTCCATCAACCAAACTATCATTATCGGTATCAGAGTTGTTTGCGTGAGTGAGGAAATTATCTTTCCCAGCAATGACCTCTTCACCATCTTCTAGGCCGTCATTATCGGTGTCAAACATACATGGGCTCGTGAAGTATGGAACTCCTTCCCATGAATAGCCAGTCAAAGCCTCGATTTGGTCAAGTTCACCATCTCCATCTGTATCAGGGTTCGATGCATTGGAACCACCATCTCCACAGCCTGAAGAAAATTCATCAAAGTCAGAAAGACCATCTTCATCTGTATCAAACAAACCAGGATCAGAAGTGACCCATGTTTTCATGATTCCGTTGTTGACAACTAAAATCTCCCAACCCATCACTTCAATCCCATCCATGAGCCCATCACCATCTGTATCGGGGTTAAGTGGGTCTGTAGAACGGCCATCAATGATTCCATCACCATCACGGTCTCGAGCATTGTATTCCATGAGATTCGTGAATTGTTCCTCTGGTTCAACAATTTCCATCCATCGGAATAATCGTGAATCTACTGCTTGACCGATACTCACATCGATTTGATAGACATAACCTGAAACTGGAGCAAGCATAGCAATTGTCTGCTTTTGACCACCGGCGAGAGTAATTTGTCCACGAGCAACAGTTGAGTTCGCTTCGACCCAGCTGTCCTTGAGAACATCTATGCCAACGACAATAGTCGTTGATTCGAGTGTGCTGTAAAAGACACCGCCATCACGGTCAACATCCCAGCCATCATGGTCAGGGTCGAGGTTGCCGTTTGAACCATCACGAGGATGAAGACCGTTGGTTGATTCCCAACCATCCGGCATGCCATCAAGATCGGTATCGAGACGCCAAGGTGAAGTAAAGTTGGTTGGACCAAACAGATTTGCAACTTGATATTCTTCAAAATTATTCAATCCGTCTTCATCCCAGTCGCCATAGCCATCGGATGCATTCGCAGGATTAAGCAGCATACCTGCATCATTTTGAGGGTGGTCATTCACATTCGAGTAACAGAATTCGAAACCATCTGGCATTCCATCGCCATCGGTATCCCAATCTGAAGGACCGTTTAGGAATCCGTCATCATCCATATCCATGAGGAACCAAGAGAGTTCATAGCCGGCGAATGGTGATTGACGGACAATAGGGTCGAGAAGAGGAACATTGCAATTTTCACCAACTCCAGTGAGTAAGGATGCAGTAAGGTTACCAATTTCAACAATATCGTCAAGAAGGTCCATATCAGAATCTCTGGAAGTAGGGTTTGTCCCATACGTTTCCTCTTGGAAATTTGGCAGACCATCTTCATCTGTGTCGAGCACCATGTCGCATGAATGCATACCTCCAGCATTGCCTAATTCATCCCAAGATGGCAAAGCACCCTCTGAAGAGTCATAGAATGTGGATAAGGTGTCCTCCATTGCTTGGTCAAGTAGAAGGCAATCCCAATTACCATTGAGGGGATCGAACAAAGTCACATTACCACCCGGTGTTTGAACGGTCTGTGTATACATCGACTCCCAAAGGTCATTGAGATTATCATTATCAGTATCAGACCGCTGAGGGTCAGTCCCGAGTTCTTGTTCGGCTTGGTTGGTAAGACCGTCATGGTCAGGGTCGCCGTTCGGGCCTTGTTCAGGGTCTGGCCACGAATCAGATTCATTTTCAATATTGGCATTTTGAGTATCTTCTGCTTGGGTAGGATCGAGAAGCAAATCTTCCGATTCGCCGTTATCGAGTGGATTTAATCCGTGGGCGACTTCCCAACCATCACTCATGCCATCAAAATCAGTATCGGGGTTCTCTGGGTCTGTTCCGTATTGGGTTGATTCAAGCAAATCGGATAATCCATCTTCATCTGTATCGGTTGCGGCACTAAGTGATGTTCCAGAACCAATCAAATCATCCTCAGCGGCACTTTCGAAACCGCCAATACCCTCACTTGTTTGGAAAAAGCCCGAAAAACCGACGAAAAGAGAGCCAAAAATCAACGTAGAGATGATTGCAGCATAGGCCATTTGATTGTGACTGAGAGACATTTTGAACACCATGCACATCTGTGCGAATTCACCGACTTGGTGTTTCGGTTATAGACCTTAACTCTCGATGTTTAATCCCGGTGAAAGAATCAAACCTTTTTTTCATGGAAATCGTTAATGAGAATACGAGAGAAGTGATGTCAATTGGAGACTCCAATTTCCATTTTTAAGTTCAATCTTTACTTTCGCTTTTCTACCAAATCCTCGTTGCCAAAAAGCGATGAGATAGGCAACAGTAAATGGAAGGAGTGGAGATGGTAGAAGTTCGAATTCAATACCACCCTGTTCATCGAGAGATGTCGTATCAAGGAATGTACCGAAACCGAATGGTCGTAAATAGACTTCGACCAACTGATTCCAACTCTCATCATCCTGAATGTAAATAGGCCGTTCACTTTGAGAAATTACCTCATCAACAGCAAGCGAGGTTAGAATAAACGGTACCCAGGTTGATGATTCAATGTGTTCGGAGAATTCCCATGATTCGAGAATTTCTGGACGAAGAATAAGCCCCTGCATATTCACTGATTCAAAGAGCCTCTGAAAGAGACCTGATGGAAGAAAGCAAGTGCGCTCACCCGAATGAGTCCAACCATGTTCAACAGATTTAAGGTCGAGTTGAACCGCCTTCACGTCAAAGAATGAGGGTCTTTTCGAATCCGAGTCCCAGTGAAACTGCGGCGGAGGGGGGGCTTGTGAGATTGAACGGAGATCTTCATCGAACTCGAGTTGGATTTGAACATTCGAAACTTGATGCCACTGGATTTTTCGCCGTTTAGAAATCATGCCCTCAACTGCTGCCAAAGCAAAACCGCTGCATACCGGGGCGAGGAGATGAGAAAAAACGCGTGTTGCTCCAAATTCATATTCACCCCATCCCATTTGTGACCATCGGGTAGAGAGAGAATTCATGAGGCGTTTTTTCTTCATCAACCAACCAATTTGTAAAAACGAGGATTGATTGAAAGAATATTCTTCTTGGTCTGCCGCTGCATGCATTAGTTTCCGCCCAAGTGGGACACCTGCATTGGTTTCAAATGCATGCCACCAACGATGGAAATCTACAATATTCCAGACCATCCAGGCCTGTTCAGAAGAATCCCGAATCGAACCATCATTCACACATTGAAAGCGTTCCTGTATCAATAAAAGCAAGGATGATGAAGTAGAACTTGAATCTTCACCATCGGCCATATTTTCGCCTCAGAAGGGATAACCGTTGATGTTTTCTTCATTGAAGCAATAACGTATTGTTTGGAAATCAGATTTTAGATGTGCTACGTCATCCTTTACTACGCTAGGGTCCTCAGAATGCAATAAAACTCGAGCATATAATTTTGCGACTTCTTGCATTTCAAGCGTGCCCATACCTACTCGAGTTAATTCTTGTACACCAAGGCGTAGACCTGATGGTGTCAAGGCTTTCGTATCACCCGGTAGCATATTCATATTGGTAATGATTCCAGCATCTTCGAGCAAACGTGCAGCCTTCGTACCCGCACCTGAATCTGTATCACCATGGCGTGTCAATACCTGGTGAGTGGCAGTATATCCGCGAGATTCCGCGAGAACATCAAAACCTTCTGCAGCTAACGCAGAAGCAAAGGCTTGAGCATTCTTTATGATGTCATGTGCATACGCAGTTCCATACTCTTCAAACTCAGCCAATGCGACAACTTTTCCTGCAACATGGTGTAAGTGGTATGAAGAGCATACTCCTGGGAATATGGCTGTGTTCAACTTTCGTTGGAATGATGGATCTTCACTCGATGATAAAAGGAATCCACCTTGTGGACCGGGGAATGTCTTGTGCGAGGACCCGGTCATGATATCTGCGCCTTCTCGCAGTGGGTCTTGGAAACAACCACCTGCAATCAACCCCAATACATGCGCTCCGTCATACATAACTGAAGCACCGACTTCATGTGCTGCATCTGCAATTTCTCGTAATGGAGTAGGGAACAAGAATACAGATTGCCCGACAAGGGCAACTCGAGGTTCTAATTCACGAATAAGAGAACACGCACCATCGATGTCTGGCTCCATACGTTCCTCGTCCCAAGGATACGTCGATAAATCCAGGTCTCGAAGTCCAACTGCACCCATTCGGGCATGAGATATATGCCCCCCATCTGCGGTCGAGACCGCAGTAATTTTATCACCGGGTTTGGCAAGTGCTTTCAGTCCACCAATGTTTGAAACCGTTCCTGATGTTGACTGAATGTTGGCAAATGGGGCATTAAACACTTTCCGTGCCAATTCAATACCGAGACTTTCAATGGTGTCAAAATCATCACACCCTTGGTAATAACGCTTACCAGGGAGACCTTCGGCGTACCTTCCATGCAAGTCGCTCGAGACAATTTTTTGAACCATAGGAGATACAATGTTTTCTGAAGCGATCATGCCCAGACCGTTACGATACAAATTGCCACTTGCTTCAGTGGCTGAAAGTACAGTTTGAGCTTTTGAGAGAGTAGACTTACTCGGAGACCAAGTCCCACGTTCACGCTGCATAAACCTTGTTTGTGTAGTCGGTCTTTGAACCCATTGTAGCCAAACAATGGTCAATCAAATGAGAGTAAATCATCATCATCACTTTCTCGAGTTTCATTTCGAGTATTTGATGGCCGGACATTAGGACCGGGGCGCTTACTGCCAACACGAATCTCGGAATCCGAATGATTATGTTTCGTTGGGCGTTCAGATACACGGGTGTTTATTGGAATGCCTCTTGTTTCTAAATTGATTTCTGAAACAGGGCGACTTGCGGGGCTTGAAACAGGTGCATGTTTCATTGATTTACCGGATTTTTTCTGGATGTGTTGTTGACGGCCTCGGTATGCAACAGCCCCAATCAATCGTTCAAGTACTGGAATATCTGCGCCGTCCTCCTTTGGACGTTTCAACCACCAACCTTCACCAAGTGGTTGTAAGCGGGGCGGTCGAGATTTAGCCATTGTTTTAGCTTGGCGCTTCAAGCGTGCTTTGACTGATTTTTCAGAATCTTGAGGCAAACGAACGGTCATCCAGCCAGGAAGTCCAACATCGAAAACAACACCATTTACGGTAACCAACATTCCCGAAAGCAAAAGATGTGTTCCGACTGGAATATTTGCCCTTTCCGGCTGCACTTTGAAACGCTTCATACGCTTTGAATATGCGACCATCCCTTTTTGGTCACGATGGCGGATAACTCGTCGTTGTTGACGAGCAAAACGCTTCGCTCCAAATTGAATCATGAACAATGTAAGTACAACCAAAACACCCTGACTATGGCCGATTTCTTGTGAGACATAAATTCCAAGAACAATCCAAATAGGCATTAATACAAGAACCTGAAATACCCTCTTCAAAGTACTCGCCCGGTAAATTGGCGGCATGCCTCTTCGGGAGGCCTCATGTGATGCTACAAGCACATTGGCATTGATTGCCTCATCCATCCCGCCACGAACCATAAGTCCTGCAATTGCATTAACAGGTGCAGAATTAATCCATTTCTTCATCTTCTTGCCAACACCAACAGCAAGAGATACTTCCATTTCCTCTTCATCTACGACTTGCCCAAGAATACTACTCAGTGCCAAAACACGTGGGTCTTGAGGATCGCTTTCTTTCAATTCAGTCAAGATTGAACGAGCGCTGTGCCAATCTCCTTTATCGATGAGACAGAGTGATGTCGCAATACGTGGACGTACACCTGTCGGTTGTTCGCGTACCAATTTCAATGAGAGTTCAAGAGCCTCGTCATGTTTACGGTGTGCACGGAGAAGTGAAACCATCGAAAGTTGCGCTACATGTGTCAAACGGTCATTATGAATTGATTCATCATTCGGAGTTGGCTGCCATCCACGAAGCATACGCATGAGTGATTGAAGGTGATCGATGCATGAATTATTTTCCCAATCCCAGAAATCGTCTTCAGTAACCATGCCTTGCCACGGGTCAAGCCATTCACATACGAAAGCTAACAGTTCAGGCTCATCGTAACCTTCCGCCTGTTGCAAGCCATGAATTGATTCTCGAGCGGCATCTAATCTACGAGAGGCCATATGGCCAACAGCGACGACCATTCGAGTGACATCGTCGTCCCCACCAGCCTGTGCAAGAACCTTGCGTGCTTCTTCGATTGCACTTGGCCATAAACCACGGATTGCAAGTTCCCACATGCGTGCTCTCGCCTTTTCATGACGAACGAGGGCTGAATCTCCCTTGATTGAACGACGCTGGAATTGAATGAGTCCATCAAGGTCTTCTCGAATAGCGGCATCGTCAACGAGTTCTCGCATCCAATCGCCACCAGCAAATTTCACTGCACCTTCTCTCCGTTCATCAGGATTCAAATCAAACCGCAACTTGCGTAACGGAGAAAATCGGGCAATTGAAAGAAGCCAAGTAAACAAGAAGATTGCCTGGCCAAATGCGATGAACATCCATGTCGACAATAAGCGGTTACCTTCGTCAAATCCATTCGATTCAAGCGCATTTGTATACGGCATCAAATCGCCAAATTCTTTGTAACAAACCAATACCAAGAGAAGTACAGTGTATCCAGAGAACCCAGCGAATGCGAACGTCAGTTGGCGTGTTTGCGCTTTAACTTCTGTTCGTATCTCACGTGGAGAGTCAAGGGTCACACCAAAAAGTCCACCGAAAGTTTGTCCACCCAAAATTAAGTTCCGAGTTAATTCAAAGATGAAAGCCAATCCCACGATTGCAATATTAAGTGATAAATACAGTGATAAAAATTGAGGGATTGACTTTACAAATTGCCACTGGAAGAGTAAATCAGAAATAAAATCGATCCGCGTATAAATAGAGTGGCCAATAATACCACCAAAATTCAGAACCTCAGTTGCGTTACTCGGCTCGTTAAATAAAACATAAAAGACAGTTACAATTCCGTTCAATGCCGTAAGTGGCATAGTCACTAAAAACATCACCAGAAGGAGAGAAAATAGACGATTGAAAAATCTCGGTTTTTCAGGGTCAATAGGGTTCGGACGCCCGTTTGCAGTGCGCCATTTATTGATGATGAGCATGTTCCAAGAGGCACCCATGATTCGGCCATATGCCATGATTGTTGGCGACATGAAGGTAAGCATACCTGCAGCCAGCCAAACTGGCGAAAGTGATTTATCGGGACTGGTTTGAATCCCATACCATAAGGTCGCAAGAGTGGCGGCAATCAAGAATACGAGCGTCAGAAGTCTACGTACGAAACTCTTGAGTTTACGAATTTTCAATTTATCGGAACTCATACCAATCAATTGAGCATTCAGAGTTTCCCAAGGTGAAATAAGTACTGGAATTGCAATCAAAATACCGGCAACAATTAAATCGGGCTTGAAATATATTTCCGGGTCAAACAATAATTCAGCAATAAGAATCAAGATTCCAGTCATACCCATCATGTAAAGTCCGATGCCGTACCCAACTGCCCCTTGCTTGAGAAGTGAACGGGCATCAGCAACACTTCCTGTGATTTTGTGAACTTCGTATAAGTCATTATCAATTTCGAAGGCCACTTGAAGATGTGCGAGTTGATTTGGAATAAACCATCTCCAGACGGGTAGCGCAATTGCAAAAGCGATAAACATTGGCAAAAAGTACTCAAATTTAAATTCATGAACTTCTGCTATTTGATTAGCAGAAACGGGTTGAATGAAGAAAAGTGTGAAAAAAGTGGAAAAAATTAAAACACGGAACCTTACACCCGCTTTGCCCATAAATTACTCGATAGTGAACCATGCCATCAAAGCATCGCAGGCAATATGTTAATCCAAATCGCGATGACGGAGCAAAAACGCTTCTATTCTGTCAAATGCATCATTGAGTATTTCGACATCGGGGAGGTATACAATTCGGAAATGTCCTTTTCCGAGTTTTGGTGAAAAACCGCTACCATGAACGACTAAGACATGCTCTTCATGCAATAAATCTAAGACGAACTGTTTGTCGTCTTCAGCCCATTTTGCATCAGTTAGACGAACAAACATGTAGAATGCGCCACCTGAAGATTGAACTTCGAGTCCTTCGATTTGTGAAATCCGTTTGATACAAACATCACGTTGCCGAATGACTTTTTCCGAATAGCCCAACATCCATGAGCGATCGGATTCCAAACCAGCAAGATAGCCAAATTGAGCCGGTGTTGAAGCGCACAAACGTGCGCGTAGCATTCGTTCAATACCATCACGGACATTCAACATGCGATGGGTCGGGTCGTGAATGGCCAGGTATCCTATTCTCCATCCTGGTGCATAATAGACCTTTGAAACACCATTGAGTGTAAAAACGGGCACATCTGTCGAGAGGCTTGCCACACTTTTTTGCGTTCCTGTAAAATCAAGACCATCATAAATCTCATCAGCAACAATCATGCAATTCGGCCATTTTCGGGCGATGGAAAGAAGGTGCTCAATTTCTTCCGCACCTGCAACACTTCCACACGGATTGTTCGGGTTAATCAAAACTAAAAGACGAACGGTTGAATCCATTTTTGACTCAATGTCTTCCAAATCGAGTTTCCATCCATCATCTGGGCGAAGTCTGTATTCAATAGTTTGCGCACCATACATTTGAGGGTAGGCCATGTAAGGAGGGTAGTGTGGACCTGGTGCTAACACTGTATCGCCCTCAGAAAGAACAGATGCAAAGAGAATCTGCAATGCCTCTGTGACGCCATGGCAGACATAAATATCCGAATCTTGGGCATCCCAGCCCTTTCTTTGTTCATCTTTTGCGATTGCATTTCGCAATTCAGGCAATCCATAGGATGGAGAATATCCGTTTCTTCCAGCACGGAGTGCATTGACATACGCATCAACCATGTGTGGGGGTGTTGGTAAACCAGGATAGGCTATTGGGTCACCTATATTGAGCTTCAATATTTGGTGCCCTTGGGCCTCAAGGGCAATGGCGGGAACAACAACATCACGTATTGCATACTCAATATTCGAGGCTCGAGCAGCGACCGGTATTTGTTCATCGGACATTGCAATCGTACTCCGGTAATCGAAAATACATTTGAAGTTTGATGTCCTCAAAGTTGATGCCGTGAAATACCACCCATTGCTAAGATGATATCAAAGTCGGATTCATTTACTGGTTGGACTGAAAGACGCTGGCCCTTTCGTATGAGGAGCATGTTTTCACAAGCCGGATTATTACGCACCTCTTCCAATGGGACTATGTTTGCAAATATCTTGACCGCTTCGATATCAACCATCATCCATCTTGGATTATCAGGTGTTGCTTTTGGGTCGAAATAGTTAGAATTAGGGTCTTGTGCAGTATGGTCTGGATATCCCTCTTGGCTAACTCGGGCGACTCCAGCAACATGAGGGGGCTTGCAATTGGAATGGTAAAACAAAACCAAGTCACCTCTTTTCATATCATCACGCATCATATTACGTGCTTGATAATTTCGAACACCATCCCAATGCGTTGAACCATCTGCAACCAGTTGCTCAAAAGGATAGACATTTGGCTCTGATTTCATCAACCAATAGTTGACCATGGTGGACCCAAGCGTAGGGGCTTCTTGGTATTGTTGTTACCAAGCATCGATGACATCGTCGAGGAGTGCAGCATCTAAAACATCCACATCGAGCCTCTTTTTCTGACCGAGGCCCAAGCGTTTGGCCATTGCTGAACGACCGTCGACGGCACCCATGCCTGCTTTTTCGAGCGTGACGAAAATCGCAGGTAACAGAATCAATGCACTGGCAGCAGCAACCCAAAGTAGAATCAAAATGACCGTGATGAACGGGGCAATCGCTGGAATCGGAATCTGATACGCTGTTAACATTCCCAAGGTCGTCACAACCGCAGCTTCGAAAAGTGACATCCCCGTACCAATTGCAGCAGTTCGAATCGCGTCAAGACCACCTCCTAATTCGCGAATACGGTTGGATATGTGGATCGAAAAGTCAACACCAACGCCAACTAAAATCGAACCAATCATCACCGTAACAAGAGAGAGGTCAACATCCATCTTCCACATGACTAACCATTGTAAAGCAACGGTTGCAATGACTGGAGATGTGGTCCAAATCGAATATTTGATGTCTTTGAATACAATGGCGAGGGTGATGAGTGTGAGAATAACTGCAAAACCGAGAGAGGTCCATTGTGAACCAACAATCAATTCGTTGACTTCGATGGTCGTCGGCGCTACACCGGTCAAATCAGTTGCATAATCAGTCGGTTCAGTACCGATGAACTTTGCTGTGAGTTTGTCGACTTGTTCTACACTTGAGATGGTGTCAGCGACCGGAAGATATGGCATATCGACCAAAATTAAACTCCGATCAAAATCTTCGCTGATAAAGATTCCACGTGTCTCATCAGTAATCGATGAATAAAACACATTCAAGAGAAAGACTTCACTCTGTCGAGATGCCGGTAGCCCGTAGTCATCAGGTGAGGTCAACAAATCCCAAAACGATGCGCCCCCCGATACAGAATTGTCCAATAAGACGGATGCTGTATCTTTGATATCTTGAGGCAATCCTGGAATGCCTTGCACAAATTCACTGCAACCTATACATTCCACAGTTGGAGCAATACCTGACGATTTCATTAAAAACACGATTGAAACTGCAGATGTATCTGGAACCTTGTTCAATTCGGATTCTAATATCTCTATTTGCCGCAAATTTTCAGCAGGGTCTTGTTGAGATACTTCGATTGAAGTCTCGCCGGTAAGGTTCGCTTGGACCAAGACCATACCTAATTGACCTGAATTGAAGTCATTACTGTATTTGATCATGGCGATGACTGAATCCTCATCATCTGGGGCCATTTTTAACATGTCGATGTTTTCTTTCACATTCGATTGACCGTAGGTTGCTGAAATGAGAATAAGGATTGCGAACAATGCGATTACACCACGATTGTATTTCATGGGGACTTCCACAATGTGTACAAACAATTTGAGCGGAGGGTGTTTGGGCTTTCTTAAATCAAGTAAGAGCGTCAAATTTGGAACCATGAACATCGTAAGAATGTAGACGACAACAATGCCACCTGAAAGAGCAATTCCGACCGTTTGTATCGGAGCCATTGGCGTAAAGATAAGAGATATAAATCCAATAACGGTCGTCACTGCAGACAAAAAGACTGCTTTTCCAGTTGAAGAGAGCGCCCCGCGCATTTTCTCTTTTTTCGTCCCCTCTTCCTCCGCATAACGATTGGTGATATGCAAACCGTACGAAACTCCGAGTGCGAGTAAAATCGGTCCGACAATAATCACCGTCATTGTCACTTCATAATTTATCCAACCGATAATTCCCAAGGTCCAAAAGACTGCACATAATGTTGGTAGTCCCGAAATTATCACTACTTTTAGACCTTGAAGAGGGCGTATTCCTGTGAGCCCAGTTTGTAATACATCGCAGTGGAATACAAACAGTCCCATTGCAACAAGTACTACGGCGACTGGGAAAATATTCCAAAACATGTCAAATGTTCGTTCTGTAACTGCATTGGTAATTGGAACTGGACCAGTCAAAGTCATGGAAAGACCTAAACTTTTCACACCACGGTCTTCCTGTTCTTTCGTGAGTTCTCCCCAAATGCATAGTCCTTCTTCAACAACTGGCTGACCATTCTCAAACAGGCATGGTCGTTCCGAAATACTAATGTTGTACAAGTCCGATTCAGTTTGTAGAATAATATCCTTTGCTGAAATTGTATCAGAAACTGCAATGGCCATAATCGCTCGGTCCAATACCCCATCGGGTACATCTTCTTTGCCATCAAATATACAGCCTGGTTCGCCGCACGAAATGTCTCTCGCTAATTTATCGAGACCAGGTGTTGGGCTTCCATTATCTTCATACATCTCATTAATGACGAGATCAATTGCCTGTTGCGAAGGTATTTCATAGCTACCTCCAAGTTGATCATCCGAGAGTGCTAGAAAATCATTCAAATTCTCTGCAGCCTGTGCAGATGGGCAATCATCTATCCCAAATCCACAACCGAGTTGACCGAGTTCTGTGACGAACGCTTCTCGAATACGTGGCGCACTTGAGTTCACTTCTTTTAGGACGGTAGAAATGGAAAGAAGGTAGATGACGTCGTCATAAACGATGGGGTCATCTAAAGAACCGTTCGGATTCTCACATGTAAATGAAGAGATACAAGGATTGAGAACATTTTCAACATAACTAATTTCTTGAAGTATCCGCTGGTCAGTGATATTATAATTTCCGCCGTTCAATTCAATGTAGACAACCATGACATTGGTCGACCAATCTTCTTCAACCAATTGAAGTAATGTACCAACTTCACTGTTGTCAGGCAGATAGACTTCAAGATCACCATTGACGTTTAAATCGGTCTCATTCAGGTCATCGTCAAATTGGGTAAAGTACAAATCAAAGAATCCCGAATGGCTGACAAAGAATGCGGTAAGCATCAAAAAGAAGACTACGGTTGCAAGAGGGAATCGAGTAATCGCCCCGATTGCTCCCGATTTTTGCCATTCACGCTTGATTCGAACTGGAGCATCTAGCACCGCATCAATGGCACTTTTTGAATTAAAATCTCGGACACGTGCAGAAAGGTCGATTGCTCGAGATTGTACTTGGGATGAACCTGAGTGTCTCATGCTTGCGAGTCGCAAGCCCACACCTTTCTTCTTGGATTCTTTCGAACCTGATGCCGAGGCGCCTTCGGATTCCAAAATTGCTGACTTTGGAGAGGATTTATTTTGACGACCCTCGACCAAGATACTCTCCCCTAATTCAATGTGAGTGCTGGGCCTTCTAATGATTACCGATGGTTTGAGTTCTAATTGCCAGTATTGTAAACATGTTGGCGAGCAGCATTGTTTGTCCGTTGGGTTCAAAGGTGAACCGTCACAGCGCTGTTTGGACCCGCATCGTTCATGTGTGTGGGGCTAGGTGAGGCACATGTCAGCCCCTGTATTAAACGACAAACGATGGTCTATCGACCTAGAAAAGCGTATTCAAGAAGCCCATTCGGAAGACCCCATATCCTATTCCAAAAGATATGCGTTCAATCCTGACAGCGGTAAGGAAATCTTCGTCATTGATACGCCACCACCTTATCCATCTGGAACTTGGCACATCGGTGCTGTCGCCCAATATTCAATGATTGATGTCATTGCTCGTTCGCAGCGATTGCTTGGCAAGGAAGTGTATTTTCCTTGGGGCGTCGATCGGAACGGTATCAATATCGAATTTACCGTTGAGAAGAACACCAAACGGAAAATGAAAACGTATGACCGAGCAGAATTTTTGAAACTCTGTGAAGAAACTATTGAGACATTTACCCAAGCCATGCGAAAAACTGCACGAAGGGTCGGCCTTTCATGTGATTATGACCGCGAATACCTCACGGACTCACCTGCCTATCGCACAGTTACACAATCAATTTTCATTGAACTTTTCAAGAAAGGTGCAATCATCGAAGATTTACGACCTAATATTTACGACCCCGTAGAAGGAACGACTATTGCCGATGCTGAAGTTGAACGCCTCACAAGGAAAACACGTCTTGTCGATGTGTCATGGACCTGTGACGATGGTACTGAACTTGTTATTTCCACAACTCGGCCTGAATTAATATGTGCTTGTGGTGTTGTGGTTGTTCATCCAGATGACCAACGCTATACGCACCTCATTGGAAAAACCATTCAACTCCCACTCCCAGTCGAAGGACGCAGCACTTCGGTTGAAATCAAAACGCATGCTTCGGTTAAATCTGATTTCGGTTCAGGGGTATTGATGGTCTGTTCATTTGGAGACCAAAATGACGTAGCTGTATTCCGTGACCTCGGACTCACTCCATTTCAGGCCATTAATTTGGAAGGTAAACTCACAGACTTGGCTGGACCATTTGCTGGTATGAAAGTCATTGAAGCACGTAATGCCGCCATTGAATATCTCGAACAACAGGGTACGTTGGTCAACATTGTTGAGCGTGACCAAGAAATACCAGTTTCGGAACGTGGAAAGAATCCAGTTGAAATTATTTTGCTTAAAGAGTGGTACGTTCGACAAACTCATGCTCAAGATAGAATGAGGGAACACATCGAAGAAATCGAGTTCCACCCACCTCGTAACAAACAATTCTTGCTCGATTGGATGGACAATATTAGTATTGATTGGCCGATATCTCGACGTCGTTGGTACCATACTGAAATTCCGATTTGGTACAGTGAAGATGAAAGCAAAATCATCATCCCTCCGATTGGAACTTATGTTCAACCATGGTGCCAATCACCGCCAGAGGGCAGTCAAGTTTTGGCAAGAGATTCCCGTCAAGAACTTGGCTCCTTTGAATCGATGAAAGATGAACTTGGCGTTATTGTCGGCGAAGAGAAGGTCTTCGATACTTGGATGGATTCATCCAATTCTAATCTCTTTGTAAGCGGCTATCTCAATCAGCCCGAAGTGTTTGCAAAGGCCTTCCCTACTGCACTTCGACCACAAGGAAAAGAGATTGTTCGAACATGGCTGTACTATACGCTTCTCAAATCAAATCTTTTACTCGACAAGCCTGGGTTCAAGCATGTTTGGATCGATGGTTTAGGAATGGACCCTTGGGGTCGCAAAATGAGTAAATCACTCGGCAATGGAATCGATGCTGATTCCGTCCTTGAATGCGGAGCAGGTGGTCGAACTGGTTCTTGGAAAGTGAAAGGGCCAGAAAAGACTGTGAGTCTTCGGGCCAACAAAATCGGAAGTGAATGTTTCCGACTTTGGAAAGCATGCGATGCTCAAGTTGGTGATGATTTCCATATTAACCCAGAAGAAATTGAAAAGAAATACTTTGGTGTATTAACCAAATTGTTCAATGTTGCCCGTTTTGCTTCTCAATTTGAGATTCCGGATGACCTCGAAACTGCTCCGGATGATTTGGCAATTGAAGACAAATGGATCTTGGCTGAATTTAATGAAACGATGGATACGGTCAAAACCGCTTGGGAAAATATCGATATCTATACGGCTACGCAAGCTCTCAAAACGTTTGGAACTGGAATCCTACCGAGTCATTATCTGGAAATGGTGAAATCACGCCTTTATGATGACGATATGGCTGCTTCATGGACACTTCATCGTATTGTTCGTGACTTTATGTCTGCATTTACACCGGTCTGCCCGTTCTTCACCCATCATATATCCGAAAGTATCTATGGGAAGTCGGCGGTCGAAGTCGACGCATTTCCTGCCTCTGCTGACCCTTCTGTTCACTTAGGAACAGATGAAGGCGACCGTTTGCGAACTCTTTCGGCTGCTGTTCAATCCTTTAATGGCGATACTTGGAACTCCAAGAAAGAGCAAGGGATTTCGTTGAATCAACCCGTCACAGGTATAGAAATCCCAGAACAACTGCAGGATTTTACGGCGATTCTCACACGTATGCATCATTTGGAATGATTACTCTTCTTCACGAAGAAGAAGCATTGCTTGTCGTGTTGGTGGCATATCCAACTGTCCAAGCCGGAAGCCAACTAAGCGCAATCCTCGATTGTGCTGGACATTGGTCGCAAAAAGGTGTTCAGCCAAACGAAGAAAGATGTCAGGTTCGTCCATTGCAACTGGAATTGAACGGCCATGTGTATGCGTTTCGAAACCTGTATATCGAATCTTTACCTCCGCTAAGCGCCCAGAAATACCCATTTCTTTCGAACGTTTCAGCACACGTTGTGTAAGTGAACGGAGCACATCGAGAACCGCTTCATGGTCAGTTTGGTCTGATGAAAAGGTTCGTTCTTTGCCAATTGATTTGCGGCTACGAAGTTGGCTCACTTCAGAACTTGTAGTCCCATCGACAACACGCGTCAACCATCCGGCAAATCGTTCACCAGCCATTCGCCCTAAGGCCAGTTCTCCCAGAACATAGGCTTCATCGACCGTCATAAAACCCCATTCAGCGAGTTGTGTGGCCCTTTTAGGTCCAATCCCGGGAACTTCTCGTAATGACCGGCCTTCGAAAAATTCAGCGATTTCATCAGGTAAAATTCGAAAGATTCCTTTGGGTTTGTTTACTTCGCTTGACATTTTTGCAAGAATACGCGTCGGTGCAATTCCAAACGAGGCGGTAAGTCCGACGTTCTGTTCGATGGAATCCTGAAGTGTTCGGCACAACGCATATGCAGCATCCCAGTCACCTCCAACATGTTCGGTGATATCCAAATAGGCTTCGTCTATACTCGCCTTTTCGAAAAATTCTGCTGGCTCTTTGAGTATCTGCATGACTTGGCGAGAAGCACGACTGTAGAGTCCGCGACTGCCTCGGATGTAATGCCCGGGACCGAATGGATGGCCTGGACAACGGCGCCAGGCTTCACTGACAGGCATAGCGGAATGGATGCCAAATGCCCGAGCTGCATAATTACAGGTTGAAACAATACCACGCCCTCTTCCACCTTGTGGGTCAGAACCGATAATCAGAGGCTTTTCGGGGTCAAGGTCGTGATGGAGTATTTCGACAGCAGCAAAAAAAGCATCAAGGTCACAATGAACGAGAATGCGCTCTTTGGAGGAATATATCGAACCTTGTGAACGGGGTTCATGTTCTTCCGACATGTGTTGAGAATGTTGTCCGCGGTGTTTGAAGTTGATGTATTCTTCACAAATATGAATCTCAAGGGTCGGGGTGAGATAAACCAATTTTTCGAGTGCTTTGAATTCCATTGGTAGATCTTCAAGAGGCTGCGAAAAAAGATGTTCGAGGGGTTGTGTGTGAAGTGATAAAAGACGCATATCCTCGCTTTTGCGCGTATGGACATCTATGTTTCATATGACCCACTGTGGAGAGAAGTGAAAGTGTCACTTGAGTAAATGTGAATTGACTGTCGTTTCTGCTTGCTTACCATCAAGCACAGTCATGATAGCATGGGCGATGTCACGACCAACCCGTGCCTGTGCCTCAAGCGTTGCTGCACCAATATGTGGAGTGCCATGGAAGTTCGGGTGTTGAACAAGTTTGTTCCCGGGTAGGACAGGTTCTTGCTCAAACACATCTAAAGCAGCAGTAGCCACTTTTCCTGAATTGAGGGCGTCCAACAACGCCTCTTCATCGATGATTCCCCCTCGTGCACAATTGACAATATGATTGCCACAGGCGATACCATCGAGAGATTTTCCTGGCATGAGAGCAATACGTTCTGCATTGACCAAATGATGAGTTTCATCGTTGTAGTTGCAATGAATCGAAATGTGTGTACATGTTTGAAACAATGTGTCAACGTTCTTGTGCAAAGTGGTGTTTTGGGCTTTGGCGACTTTCGCTGGGAGATACGGGTCGTATGTATGTATCTCCATTCCAATTAATTGGGCAAGAGACGCCACACCCTGTGCAATGCGGCCAAAGCCAATCAAACCGAGGTTCTTACCGAACAGTTCAGTTCCAGCCATCGATTTCTTCTGCCATTTTTCTTGGCGCATACCACGGTCAGCACGTGGGATATGGCGGAGACTGGAGAGTAAATGCCCCATTGTGAGTTCAATGACTGATTGTGTCGAAGCACGAGGTGCATTGACGACAGGAATTCCTGCGCCAGCAGCAGCCACGATGTCAATATTGTCAACTCCAACGCCTGCCCGTCCAATCACCTTCAATCGGTCACCCGATTTAGCAAGAACATCACTTGGAAGTTTCGTGGCACTTCGGACAATAATGGCGTCGAAATCAGAAAGAGCACCCGCCAACAATTTATCGTTCTCGATGAAGCCGAGAACGACTTCATGCCCCGCTTTTTCCAACAAAACTACTGCATCTTGCGCCATACCGTCAGTAACAGCAATTCTCGCCATAACCAATGGTTTCTCATCAAGGCCATCAACCTTAGCCAATCGAATGCTATGAACCCGATGTTTGAAACCCTCCAGCCATGTGGGGGAGTTGATACAACATGACTACAGTTGACTCAAGTGCATTGATATGGGCAGCGGGCTTGCTGTCAATACCATTGTTACTCGCATTACCAATGCGGCTGGGGTGGAAATTGTTTATTGGTGTTGGTCACGAAGCATCACAATATCGAAATACAGTCTTGCAAATCATTGACGCAGGCCGTCAGGTCGCACCGTTTCGGGCAACTCTGGATGATGTTGCTCGTAGCCTCCATATTCGACCAAGCCATCAGCGGGTCATCGAAGCAGACCTCTTTCATCCATTGACCTTGTCGCATTTTCTCTTATTACCTGCAATCATTATATTCCCATTGGCTGTGATTATGGCGCTCCCTGTCATCTTGATTGGTTTTCCAGTTCTGTTGATCATCGAATATATTTTTATCCGTAAGGAGATGCTTGTTCGAGGTTTGAAAGCCATTGAAAAAATGATGCACTGGCAAATTATTCACATTCCAAAACCTCATCGAGGATTGGAAGAGGATAAAGCAAAAATGAATGAATTCTCCCAACATGTCATTCACTTCAATCATGTTCCGCAAGGTGCTTTCTTGGGGCTTTTTGCATGGCTCATGGTTCACTGGACTTTTAATTTCGATTCATTTGGGTTCGAAATCTTATTTTCTACCGGCCTGTACATCATCCTACTCGGAACATTAGGTGTGCTCAATGCAGCATTTGAATCCGATCTCGTTTTTGTTGATCCGTCAAAAGGTCGCTTAGTTCCCGTTGACCAATGGCTGGAAAGTATTCTCAAGCCACTTGTTGGAATTGGTTTACTGTTCCTGATTGTACGGAATTTACTCGATGAAGCAAGGGATGGAAACGCAGAGTTATTCGCACTCAAAGTACTCACTTTGCTGTATGGTGCAGCAGTTGTTGGAATCGCTTTCAGATGGGGCTACTCTATCTGGAGAGGGTCGCATGTTCGAGACGAGTTTGGAGAACAAGTGATAGAATCACTCAATCCACTCTCCTATGATTTAACTCGCAGCAAGGGGCGTATCGAATTCCACGTCCGGATGGTTATGAAAGAGCGGCTGAACACATTGAATGAAGCATCGATTAAACAACTCAGCTTTGCTGACTTACAAGACCTTCCAGCGAGTGAAAACCGAGGTAAAATCCCCGACAATCCACTCTAGTCAAACAGATTCTCATCGATGAATTCTACTTATTCCAGCCAAGGAATAACGTCGGGAATTTCTGCAAAGAGGTTCGCAGGAAGGGCTGTTTTGATTTTCGATACCGAGCCTAAACCCGCTGTCACTTTCATCTGCCATGCTTCAAATTCCTCAAACGAAGTCATGGTGAGAACAGGGTTATTGATACGATTCCAATCAAGAGTTTGCATGGTGGTTCCTGGTGGGTCATGTCCTGTACAAACTACAAGTTCACCATCAAGAGATTTCAGTGTGTTGAGAGATTCCCAGTGCGAGAGCAATCGGCCACTCGGCAAGTCATCCCGGCCGACACCGCCTTGACCTGTAAAGAGGAAGTCACCAGTAAGCAAATGTGTAGGGGTTTCAATGAGCACATGGTCATCGGTATGGCCTGGTACGTGATGAATCTTCAATGGTGTCGAACCAAGCATCAGAGTTTCTCCTTCATGGAGATAATGTGAGACATTCAAACATGCTGTATCCTTCCACATCACATACGCACATCCTGTTTTATCTCGGAGTAAATTACATGCAGAAATATGGTCGGCATGCGTGTGTGTGGCAATAGCGTATTGGAGTGTAAGACCACGAGATTCGATGAGCGTGAGATATTCACTCAGGAAGTCGTACACAGGGTCGATTAATGCTGCATTCTTCGAATCTGAATCGACCAACAAATAGGTTTTAGCCCAGCCCGAAAGGTTGAGTTGTTCGAAGTTCATAATGGAGGGATTGGGCACATGTACTTGAAGAACACCCATTTCATTTCGGGATTTGCATCATACGAGCATTGATGAAACATGGGGAGAACCGAACCCCATGCATCCCAGTGAAGTGGTTCATCTTGAACACGATGGGAAGGTCTTGCTGGTTGACCAAAGCGGTAATGGTCCACAATTGCCAATCCAAGGCCGGCAAGAGGAGTCTGCCAACTTACGACTTCCGACTTCAATTGAAATTGAAAGAATGGGGATTGAATGGAAAGCGATTCGAGAAACTCGTATCGTTTTTGGCACACTTGTATATCGAGTCGTCAAAGGCTATCCAAAAATTGATTGGCCAAAAAACTGGGCATGGAAGGATGAAATGATTGCCGATAATTCGGTACATCCTGTTGCACGTGAGGCTGTTTATCGCTCAATTCACAGACTGGTATCGAAAGTAATGATTTGTAATGATGAGGGTCAGGTCTTACTTGGAAAAGTTGAGCGCGGGCACTTTAGAGGATTCTGGACATTGCCTGGTGGCTATATGGATCATGATGAACATCCAAGTATCGGATGTGTTCGAGAAACGCTTGAAGAAATAGGGCTAAGCATCATTTTGGATGAAAATGAACCATTGATTACTCAGAAAATATTTACCGATGAAGGCATCTCCTTTGTCTCCTTCACCTACCGCTCAACTTGGAACGGCGACATTGAGGCTTTGATATTACAAACTGAAGAAATTTCAGATGTCAAATGGTTTACACCGGATGAAGCAAGAAATATTGCTGTATCTTACTTTGATAAAGAAGCGTTACGAACGCTCTGAATCAAGCACCAACACTCTTGCGTGCTGCTTCGAGTGCATCGTCGAGACCATCAGGGTGAGAACCGCCGCCTTGAGCGAGGGTCGGTCGGCCACCACCGCCACCTTTGATGTGATGTGAGATTTCTCGGAGGAGAACCACAGCATCGTATCGTTCACTTGCAATGGTATTTTCAGTAACAGCAATCATCAATTTCCCACCACCTTCTTTTGAGCCAAGAACTGCAAGTGTCGGTTTAGAGTTATCAAGTGTGAGTTCTTTGAGCATTTTTGTCATTTTCTTAAGGTCGCCGGTGACTTCCATAATGGCGATACGAACACCGTCAATTTCAGAAGAATCGGAGCCACCGCCAGCAGTTCGCAAACGAACAATTTCTGCTTCAAGTTGCTCAATTTTCTTTCTCTGGTCTTTCCATTCGGAATAGAACCGTTCGGATGCTTTTGGCAATTCATGCGATGGGATTCCAAAGGTCTCACTCGCTTGTCTCAACAATGAATCTTGGTTTCGTGCATAATCAAGTGCAGCTTGTCCTGCCACGATATGAAGACGTTCAACACCATCTTGAACTGCAGCAGAACGAATGATACGAATCGAACCAATTTGTCCTGGCTCGTCATGGTGTGTTCCTCCACAGGCCTGAATATCATGGTCTGCAATACGAAGAATACGTATTGAATTACCTTTAGGGGCACCGCCTTGATACAAATCAAAACCGTATTTCTTATCAGCGTCTTTTCGATTCAACTCGGTCTTTTCAGTTCGCTGAACTTGCCCTAAGACTTCATTTGCCAATGATTCAATAGCATCCAAGTCATCGCGATTTAACCGATTGAAATGGGTGATATCAAGACGACCAGAATCTACCGATTTATTGGCTCCAGCCTGATAGATATGCGGTCCAAGGATTCGACGGGCAGCACCTCCAACAATATGTACCGCAGTGTGATGGTCCATCAATTGCTTTCGGCGACTCCAATCAAGGCTTCCGTGAACTAAATCCCCAGTTTCAAAAGGTCCGTCGACCAAGTGCAGAACATGGGCGCCGACTTTGCGAGTATCGAGAACACGACGATGATTTGAATCGGTAAAGAGCAGACCATAATCCCCTTCTTGGCCCCCGCCTTCGGGGTAGAAACAAGTTTTGTCAAGTAGAATACCATGCGTTGCCTCTGCTGGAATCTCATCACCAATGAGTTTGAGACAAGCAAGAACACTGGCATCGAACTCACGTTGTTGGACATCTTCGTAGTACAATGCAATGGTTGCTGGTAATTGCGGAATCTGTTCGACAAGTGGTTTCTCATCAACAGATTGAGCAGCCTGTTTGGCGATACGTGCGTGACGATCTGCCATTTCTGCAGCAAAGCCTGTACGGATTCGTATATTCTTCCAACCAGCATTTTTCGCTAAAGTGACAACCATATCAGGGGCTAAGCCATGAGAATCATTGAGTTGGAAGAGAATCTCATCAGGAATATATTCTGTATCTGTCGGGAGGTCTTTGAATTGAGTTACAATGACATTGCCGCCTTTTCGAATCATTTCCTCATAGCGTTGTTCTTCAAGTTTGAGTATTCCGAGTAATCCATCATGAGTTTGCTTCATCACTTGTCCACCAAGATTGACTGTAATGTGATGTTCCGCAAGTTCTGAAAGCGAAAGAGTGAGTCCCAAATCATCCCGAAGACGCAAGGTTCGGCGGGCGAGCATTCGGGCAAGGTAACCCGCTTTTGTATTCGAAGGAACCAAACCGTCTCCGAGCATGTTGCACAAAGCATGGAGGTGGTCTGGGATGGCGTAAATTTTCGAAAGGGGTTCGGTCACGGCAGAGAATTGTTCAGGTGTCACGCTTATCCCACGTTCAGCCAACCGCCTCAAGAAAGTAGTTCGGAGTTCTTCAGCATCAACACCGGGTTCAATGTTCATGATTCCATTGAGGCGGCTCATTTCACTGAGCAATGCATCCAAATCAAGTTCTGGCCATTGAGAAGTAATCGATGAAAACCCTACCATCTCCTTGAGCCAAGAAACGGTATCAGGGTAAATCGCCTCATAAATCGTAGGTGTTCCAGCAGCAGCCCAACAAAAGCGCTCTAAGCCATAACCGGTGTCAATAATTTGCATTTCCATTTCACGATAGGAATCTCCTTTGAGTTCGATCTGACCTTCCGAGTGTTCCTCAAGATTCATGAACACTAAGGTAGCCAATTCAAGTCCACCAACGATGACTTCAACTGCAGCCCCCGCATTTCCTCCACCACACCATGGGTTTTCGACATAGGTTATTTCATGAGAAGGGATTTTGAAAGTCTTGGTCATTAAATCATGACAATATTGAACGCACTCCTCCATCCAATAGTATGTTTTTCCTTCATTCGGTCGATTAAAAACGTGATGTGCCATCATTTCAAAG
>Ga0209090_10000121_pt1 | contig 46758 bp, 60 predicted proteins | sample ArcticOcean_MG_C_9_FD_187432 | JGI IMG/M metagenome (GOLD analysis project Ga0209090, IMG submission 187432) | Marine microbial communities from western Arctic Ocean - ArcticOcean_MG_CB2_152 (SPAdes) (version 2) | ecosystem: Environmental > Aquatic > Marine > Oceanic | place: Arctic Ocean... | reverse complement strand
AAACAAGATGAAATGACAGGCTTAAGTAATATTGAGATTATTGATGTTACTGAAAGACCAAAAGGTGATGCACAAGATAAGCGCCCTGCAATCCATATTGTAGATGGTAGGGGCAAGGATAAGACTCTACCTGATTCAGAGGCCCCTGCTATATATACTTTACCAGGCAACGCATTCCTTCAATTGTCTGAAGGTCAAGATATAGAAGTTGGTGGCGTTATAGCAAGAATTTCTCAAGAATCTGCTAAAACAAAAGATATTACTGGTGGCTTACCTAGAGTTGCTGATTTATTTGAAGCAAGAAAGCCTAAAGAATCAGCTATTTTAGCTCAAGCTTCAGGCGTAGTGTCTTGGGGTAAACCAACTAAAGGGAAGGAAAGGCTGGTTATTACAGATGAAGAAGGAAATGATCATGCCACTCTAATCCTTAGAACAAGACACATTAATGTTTTTGAAGGAGAGCGCATTGAAAGGGGAGATATAGTATCTGATGGAGCTATGAGTCCTCATGACATATTAGCTTTAAGAGGGTTAGAAGAGCTTACGGATTATATTGTTAACGGTATCCAGGAAGTTTATAGACTTCAAGGCGTGAGCATTAATGATAAACACATAGAAGTTATTCTTAATCAAATGCTAAGAAAAGTAGAAATAATAGAACCTGGTGATTCAGATTTTATTCTTGGCGAACAGGCAGAATACTCTAGAGTTAAAGAAGCTAATTTAGCTCTTAGAGAAGCAAAAAAAGCAGAAATTCAGTTTAATAGGTTGTTGCTTGGAATAACTAAAGCGTCTTTAGCAACAGAATCATTTATTTCTGCAGCATCCTTCCAAGAAACAACAAGAGTCTTAACTGAAGCTGCAACAACTGGAAGAGTTGATAGGTTGCGTGGTTTAAAAGAGAACGTAGTCGTTGGAAGGTTAATTCCTGCAGGTTCAGGATTAGCAAAATTAAGCAGTTCAATAGAGAAAGTGGAAGAAGATTTTGAAATAGATCTAGAAAAAGCTCTAAGTGATGCTCTAAATGAACCAGAGTAATACATTGACGCAACCAAAGGCTCTCATTACAATTCGCGACCTTAAAAATTAAAACAAAAATTTATGGCAACAGTTAATCAATTAGTAAGAAAACCAAGAAAAAGGAAAGTTGTTAAAAGCGATACTCCTGCATTGCAAGGATCACCTCAAAGAAGAGGGGTTTGCACTCGTGTTTATACTGCTACACCAAAAAAACCAAATTCTGCTTTAAGAAAAGTTTGTAAAGTAAGGCTGACTTCAGGATATGAGGTCATTTCTTATATCGGAGGAGAAGGCCATAATCTACAAGAGCACTCTGTTGTACTTATTCGTGGAGGTCGTGTTAAGGATTTACCCGGAGTCAGGTATCACACTGTCAGAGGAACTTTAGACACCGCCGGTGTCGATGATAGAAAGCAACGCCGATCTAAATACGGTGCAAAAAAACCTAAGTAAAAATTATGTCTAGAAGAAAAGCAGCCCCAAAAAGAACAATTTTACCTGACCCTAAATTTGGTAATCTTAAAGTAGCTAAATTTATGAATCAGATCATGACTGATGGAAAGAAATCAGTAGCAGAAAAAATTATTTATGGAGCCTTCGATGAAATTTCTAAGAAATCAGATAAAGAACCTATAGAAGTTTTTGAAAAAGCATTAGATGAAGTGGGTCCTATGGTTGAAGTGAAAGCTAGAAGAGTTGGAGGGGCTACTTACCAAATTCCCCTTGAAGTAAGACCTGCTAGAAGAAGTGCACTTGCCATGAGATGGATAGCTAAAAGCGCAAGGTCTAGGAATGAAAAAACCATGACTTTGAGATTAGCTAACGAATTATTGGACGCTTGTGATGGCAGGGGTGAAGCCATGAAAAAGAAAGAAGATACCCATAGAATGGCTGAAGCTAATAGAGCTTTCTCGCATTTTAGATTTTAACTCCAACTTATAAATAATTATGGCCAGAACTACTCCGCTAGAACTGTATAGAAATATTGGGATTTGTGCTCACGTTGATGCAGGTAAAACAACCACCACTGAGAGGATATTATTCTATACTGGTATTTCTCATAAAATCGGTGAAGTTCATGATGGCGCAGCTGTCATGGATTGGATGGAGCAAGAGCAAGAAAGAGGTATAACTATAACTTCAGCTGCTACAACCTGCTTTTGGGAAGGAACAGCAAAGCAATATAAGCAGCATAGATTTAATATAATTGACACTCCAGGTCACGTTGACTTCACTATTGAAGTTGAACGTTCTTTAAGAGTGTTGGATGGAGCCGTGGTAGTTTTTTGTGGGAGTTCAGGTGTTGAGCCTCAATCAGAAACTGTATGGAGACAAGCCAATAGATACGAAGTACCTCGCATAGCCTTCATTAATAAAATGGATAGGGCAGGAGCTGACTTCCTTAAAGTTGTTGATCAAATGGAGAAAAGGTTAGGGGCGAATCCAGTGCCCATCCAATTAGCTATAGGAGCTGAAGATGAATTCAAAGGAGTTATTGATCTTGTCAAGATGAAAGCTATTTATTGGAATGCTGACGATATGGGTACAACTTTTACAGAAGAAGAAGTACCTGAAAACTTACAATCTCAAGCTGAAGAGTGGCGAGAAAAAATGATTGAATCAGCAGCTGAAGCAAATGAAACCGTTATGGATAAGTATCTTGAGGGTGGAGATTTAACCGAACAAGAAATCAAAGATGGCCTAAGAGAGAGAACACTAAAATCAGAAATAGTACCTTGCTTATGTGGATCAGCTTTTAAGAATAAAGGTGTTCAAACCATGCTAGATGCAGTGGTTGATTATTTACCTGCACCCAATGAAGTTAAGGCTGTATCAGGTATATTAGACAATGAAGAAGAAGGTTCAAGAGCATCTAATGATGATGAACCTTTTGCAGGAATTGCTTTTAAGATAGCTACAGATCCTTTCGTGGGATCTTTAACTTTTGTTAGGGTTTACTCCGGAACTCTTAATACTGGAGATTCAGTTTACTTACCCATCAAAGGTAAAAAAGAAAGAATTGGAAGGATGCTACAGATGCATTCTAATAAAAGAGAAGAAATTTCAGAAGCAAGAGCAGGAGATATTTGTGCCGTTATAGGATTAAAAGACGCTATTACTGGTGAAACTCTCTGTGATGAAAAGAATAAAATTATTTTAGAGTCTATGAACTTCCCAGAACCTGTTATCTCTGTTGCTGTAGAACCAAAAACTAAAGAAGACCAGGAGAAAATGGGCATAGCCTTGGGCCGCTTAGCTCAAGAAGACCCTTCTTTCAGATTGAGAACAGATGAAGAATCTGGCCAAACCATTATGTCAGGTATGGGTGAATTACATCTAGACGTTTTGGTGGACCGAATGAGAAGAGAGTTTGGTGTGGAAGCTAACGTAGGAAAACCTCAAGTGGCTTACAGGGAGTCTATTAAGAAATACATTGAAGAAGAAGCAAAGTTTGTTCGTCAATCGGGTGGAAGAGGTCAATACGGCCATGTATATATAAAGATGGAACCTCTTGTAGAGCAAGATGAAGAAAAAGATCAAAACTATCAATTTATCAATGACATTGTAGGTGGAGCTATACCTAAAGAATTTATTAGTGCAGTAGATAAAGGCTGCAGAGAGCAAATGGAAGCTGGTGTTTTAGCTGGGTATCCTCTCGTTAAAGTAAAGGTTACTCTTTATGACGGCTCTTATCATGATGTAGATTCTAGTGAGGTAGCTTTTAAAGTAGCTGGTTCTATGGCATTTAAAGGAGGAGCTCAAAAAGCTGAACCAGTTTTGCTTGAGCCTATCATGAGTATTGAAATAGTTACGCCTGAAGAGTATATGGGAGATGTTGTGGGCGATTTAAGTCGTAGAAGAGGAGTCATTCATGGAATGGAAGATGGGCCATCTGGAAAAGTTGTTTCTGGAGAGGTTCCTTTAGCTGAAATGTTTGGATATGCAACAGATATTAGGTCTGCCTCTCAAGGTAGGGCTACCTTTACAATGGAACCTCTGAAATATTCAGAAGTGCCTTCAAATGTTGCGGAGGCAATCATAAATAAAAACGATTAATTGGATAGAAGCGCTAAAATAGCAAAAAACCCTATTTTATCTAGGTTTTTTCTATATTTCGGTTGACACAATGTGGTCACAAAACTAGAATCAGCGCTCGTTTTGTTGGAGAGGCTCAAATCTTAGAAATTTCTAGATAAGGGCTTTATTTATTAATAGACCAACCTACTTAGTAGGTGAGGTTTTTTTACGCTCTAAAAAAAAAGAGTAAAAGGTTAAAATGCAGAATCAAAGCATCAGAATTAGACTTAAAGCTTTTGATCATAAGCTTATCGATAAATCTGCTAGAGAGATTGTCGAAACGGTTAAACGTACGGGTGCAAAAGTGAAAGGACCTATTCCAATGCCTGTTAAGAAACACAAAACAACCATCTTAATCTCCCCACACAAAGACAAAGACGCCAGAGACCAATACGAAATTAGAACCCATAAACGAACTTTAGATATCCTAGAACCTTCAGAGAAGACCCTCGATGCTTTAACAAAATTAGAGTTATCAGCAGGTGTTGTTGTGCAAATAAGTTTGGATGAGATGAAATAATCATGACCATAGGTTTAATAGGCAAAAAACAAGGAATGACTAGAGTCTTCACACCGGAAGGTGATGCCATATCTGTAACAGTAATTAGCGTTCAGCCAAATACAATTACGCAGATAAAATCAGATGAAATTGACGGTTATTCTTCAGTCCAAGTCACGACAGGTAGCAAGAAAGAGAAGCATTTAACTAAACCTCAATTAGGTCATTTTAAGAAGAATTCTATAAATCCAGGAGAGGGTTTGTGGGAATTCAGAGTAACCTCTGATGAAATAGCAGACCTTGAAGTGGGCAATGATTTATTCTTAGAGCAATTTGAAGAAGGTCAATCTGTTGATGTTTCAGGTACATCAAAAGGTAAGGGATTTCAAGGAACCGTAAAGAGATGGAACTTCCAGATGCAAGACGCTACTCATGGAAATTCAATTTCTCACAGAGCGCCAGGCTCAATCGGTCAGTGTCAGACGCCAGGCAAGGTATGGAAGGGAAAGAAAATGTCAGGCCATATGGGAGATGAAAGAAAGACCGTTCAGAATTTAAAAATAACTTCTATAGATCAAGAGAATAACTTGTTGCTTGTTAAAGGGCCAATTCCTGGATCCAGAGGGTCAAACATCATTTTAAAACCAGCAATTAAATAGACTAATGGAAATTCAAGTTTTAAATCAGAATGGATCACAAGATTCCAAAATTGAATTACCAGAGAGCATTTTTGGTCAAGCCTTTAATGAAGACTTAGTCCATCAACTAATCACAACTTATATTTCAAATAGTCACCAAGGCACTAAAGGCCAAAAGAATAGAGCCGCAGTAAGAGGTGGGGGAAGGAAACCTTGGAAACAAAAAGGAACTGGTAGAGCTCGAGCAGGTACAATTAGATCGCCTATATGGAAAGGCGGAGGTGTTACTTTTGCACATACTTACCAAGACATTAAACCCAAGAAGATAAATAGAAAAATGTACAGATCTGCCATGAGATCTATCTGGTCTAAACTGGCAGAAGAAGAAAAAATAATAGCTATTAATGATATATCTATAGACTCACCTCCAAAATCTTCACAAGTAAAATTACTTTTATCAAATCTTGGTCTCGAGTCAGCCTTGGCTGTTCTACCAAATGAAAACGAAATATTGTCTCTAGCTTCAAAAAATTTAAACGAATTTAATGTACAGACAATCAGTTCTATTGATCCTTCTTTGTTATTTAAAGCGAAGAAAGTCTTGATCACTTCAGAAACTCTTGAATCTCTTAATAAAGTTTTATCGTAATGAGAAACGATTTATATAAAATTATTAAAACTCCTTACTTGACTGAGAAGGTCTCGTCACTCATGGGATCAAATAACCAGTATGCTTTTAAAGTAGATATCAATGCTACAAAATTACAAATTAAGCATGCAGTAGAAGGCTACTTTTCTGTAAATGTTGAAAGCGTAAATGTGATTAAAGTAAAAGGAAAGACTAAGAGATCTAAATTTAGAATAAGAAAGAAATCAGATTGGAAAAAGGCCTATGTAAAATTGGCCGAAGGTCAATCAATAGAGGTTGGAATAGAATAATGGCTACTCAAATAAAAAAATCTAAACCTACTTCTCCTGGGCGTAGGTTCCGATCATGGGTATCTAGGGATGACCTCCACAAAGAAGGTCCTTATGCACCTCTTTTAGAACCAAAAAAACAAAAATCAGGTAGAAATAATCAAGGCAGGATAACTACTCGTCACAGAGGCGGTGGGCACAAGAGGCATTACAGAATTATAGATTTTAAACGCACAAAAGATTCAATTCCTGCAAAAGTTGAGACTATAGAATATGATCCTAATCGCTCTGCAAATATTGCTTTGCTTCTGTATGCAGACGGAGAAAGAAATTACATTATTGCTCCTGAAGGTTTAAAGGCAGGTGATAATATTCAATCAGGACCTGATTCGCCTATTAAGCCAGGAAATGCATTAAGCCTTAAGTTAATGCCTCTTGGAACAGTGGTTCATTGTGTAGAACTTTTTCCAGGCAAGGGTGCACAAATGATAAGAAGTGCCGGATCCTCTGCACAAATACTTGCTGTAGAAGGAAGGCATGTCACTCTAAGATTAAGAAGTGGTGAAGTTAGAAGAGTTCTATCTGATTGTAAGGCTACCATTGGATCTGCATCTAATACAGAGCATTCTTTAAGGTCAATTGGAAAGGCTGGAGCTAAACGTTGGATGGGAATAAGACCAACTGTAAGGGGAGTAGCAATGAACCCTGTAGATCACCCTCATGGTGGAGGTGAAGGCAAAACATCAGGTGGTAGACATCCTGTAACTCCTTGGGGTGTTCCAACAAAAGGATTTAGAACAAGAAAGAAAACAAAGAGTACAAACAAGATGATTGTGCGTCGTAGATATCAATAATTATTATGCCTAGATCGTTAAAAAAAGGACCATTCATAGATTTACATCTTCAAAAGAAGGTGGATAAAGCTATTTCTGAGAACGACAAGAGGCCTATTAAGACATGGTCTAGAAGATCAATGGTTTCTCCAGATATGGTTGGTTTAAACATTGCTGTTCATAACGGCAGGCAGCATGTCCCTATTTTCATACAAGAAGACATGGTTGGACATAAATTAGGTGAATTTGTTTTAACAAGAACTTTTAGGATGCATTCTGGAGACAGGAAGTAATCTTTTATAAATTATGAATGAAGTAAGTGCTAAATTAAGAAGTGCAAGAATTTCTGCTCAAAAAGTTAGATTGGTTGCAAATCAAATCAGAGGAAAGCACGTGGAAGAAGCATTAGGCATATTAACTTTTGCTCCACAGAAATCTGCTCACATAGTAAAAAAAGTTCTAGAGTCAGCAATTGCAAACGCCGAACATAATAATGGACTAGATGCAGATTCTTTATTTGTTTCAAGTATTGCTGTCGATGAAAGTTTTACAATGAAAAGAGTTAGGCCAAGAGCTAGAGGTAGAGCAGATCAATTCTTTAAACGTAGTTGTAATATAGCCTTAACAATAAAGGAAAAGGTTTAGTAATGGGACAAAAAGTACATCCAATAGGATTTAGATTAGGAATAACAACTCAGCATTCTTCTAATTGGTATGCAGAGAAATCTCAATACACAGAAAATCTTCTGAAAGATATTGAAGTTAGAGAGCATTTATCAAAAAAACTAGCACACGCCTCTGTTAGTCGCATAGAAATAGAAAGAACTGCAGATAATGCAAGAGTCTTAATTCACACAGCAAGACCAGGAATTGTTATAGGGAAGAAAGGTGAAGACATAGATAAAATGCGTGAGGATATTACTAAAAGAATGGGCATTCCTGTAACACTGAGTATTCAAGAAATAAGAAAACCAGACTTAGATGCAAAGTTGTTAGCTGAAAGTGTAGCTCAACAACTAGAGAGAAGAGTTATGTTTAGAAGGGCCATGAAAAGAGCAGTTCAAAATTGCATGAGACAAGGTGCCCAAGGTGTAAAAATAAGAGTTGCAGGCAGACTGGGCGGCGCTGAAATTGCTAGAGCAGAAATTCAAAAAGAAGGAAGGGTTCCTCTTCATACCTTAAGAGCTGATATTGATTATGGTTTAGCTGAGGCTAATACTACATATGGAGTTATAGGAGTAAAGGCTTGGGTTTTCAAAGGAGAAGTGCTTGCTCCCTCTACTAAAGAAGGATCAGAATAAGGTAAAAAAATGTTTCAACCAAAAAGAACTAAATATAGAAAGCAACAAAAAGGTAGAAATACTGGTAATGCTGAGCGCGGTTCTACTTTGAGCTTTGGCACTTTCGGTCTTAAAGCTACCACTAGAGGTCAGCTTACATCTAGACAGATAGAAGCTGCAAGAAGAGCCATGACAAGAAAAGTTAAAAGGGGAGCAAAAATTTGGATAAGAGTATTTCCTGACAAGCCCATAACGAAAAAACCTTTGGAAGTTAGACAAGGAAAGGGAAAGGGAAATGTTGAATATTGGGTTTGTCCCATTAAGCCCGGAAAAATTTTATACGAAATGGAAGGAGTTGACGAAGAGCTAGCTAAAGAAGCGTTTGCTCTTGCTTCAGCAAAGATGCCTGTACGCACAACTTTTGTAAGGAGAGTTTAATATGGCTAAAGAAAGTATTTTAAGCAGATTGAGAAGCAAACCTGAAGAAGTCGCAGATGAAGAAGGTAAATTGCTAAAGGAACTTATGGAATTAAGAGTACAAAATGCTCAAGGCCAATTGAAAGAGACGCATAAGATTAGAGAAGTTAGGAAATCTATTGCTCAATTAAAAACCCTATCTAAAGAACAAGAAGAAATAAATAACAATGACTGATCAGATAGCCAGAACAGCAACAGGACTTGTCATAAGTTCAGTGAGGGATAAGACAATCACTGTAATTATTGAGAGGACAATCAAACATCCTTTGTACAAAAAGATTTTAAGAAGATCTACAAAGATTCATGCGCATGATCAAGAAAATCAATGCGAAGATGGCGACTTAGTGACCATTAAAGAATGTAGGCCTATCTCCAAAACTAAATCTTGGGATTTAGTTAGTATTGAGAAGAAAAATCAAAAGATAAATTAATAAAAATGATTCAAGAACAAACATACTTAGAAGTAGCAGACAACAGCGGTGCTAGGAAATTGATGTGCATTAGGGTTCTTGGAGGATCCAAGAAGAGGTACGCTAAAGTAGGCGATGTTATCAAAGTGACCATTAAAGAGGCCATTCCAACTGGAAGAGTAAAAAAGGGTGAAGTGGTAGATGCAGTAGTCGTGAGAACTAAAAATAAGTTACGTAGATCTGATGGATCTTCAATTAGATTTGATGATAATGCAGCAGTTCTAATTAATGCTCAAAAACAGCCAATTGGCACTCGTGTTTTTGGACCGGTTTCAAGGGAATTAAGAACTGAAGATTTTATGAGAATAGTTTCTCTTGCTCCAGAAGTTCTATAAAAACTATGAATAAGATTAAAACAGGCGATTCAGTAATAGTTATAGCTGGCAAAGATAAAGGTAAACAAGGTTCTATTACTAAGATTCTTGGCAATGGCAGGTGTTTTGTATCTGGCGTACAAATGGTCAAGAGGCACACTAAGCCGAATCCACAAGCCGGTATAGCTGGTGGTGTTGTAGAACAGGAAGCTTCCATTAATGTTTCTAATATTTCTATCTTCAATCCTAGCTCAAAGAAAGCAGACAAAGTTTCTATCAAGATACTTGAAGATGGATCAAAAGTGAGGGTCTTTAGATCTTCAGGTGAGGAGATTAAATAATGATTTCTCTTAAAGAACATTATACAAATACAGTGGTTCCTGACTTAAAAGAGAAATTAGGCCTTTCTTCTATTATGTCCGTTCCTAAAGTTACTAAAGTAACTCTAAATATGGGAGTGGGAGAGGCTATTAATGACAAAAAATTGTTAGAAAAAGCTGTTGAAGATTTAACGTTAATAGCAGGTCAAAAACCTTTGGTTACAAAAGCGCGAAAGTCTGTTGCAAATTTTAAGCTAAGAGACGGTATGCCTATAGGATGTAAAGTGACATTAAGAGGCGACAGGATGTATGAATTCTTGCAGCGTCTTTTAGGAATAGCCATCCCCAGGGAAAGAGATTTCAGAGGATTGGAAGTAAAGTCGTTTGATGGAAGAGGAAATTTTACCATGGGTGTAAAGGAGCATATTATTTTCCCTGAGATAGATTATGACAAGGTAGATAAAATTAGAGGCATGGATATTTCAATAACAACTTCAGCTGATGATGACGCTTCTGGAGAAGCTTTATTAAGAGCAATGAAATTCCCATTTAAGAATTAGAGGATAGATATGGCTAAAACATCAATGATAGCGAGAGAAGAGCGAAGAAGAAAAACAGTTCTTCGTTTCGCTGAAAAAAGAGCGGCGCTGAAGGAAACTATCCGAAGCCCGAAATCTTCAGATGAAGAAAGAGAGCTGGCACAAATAAAGTTGCAAAAGCTCCCTAGGGATGCCAATCCAATAAGGATGCAAAGAAGATGCGCTATAACAGGAAGACCTCATGCTGTTTATAGAAAATTTGGTCTCGGAAGAAATAAACTCAGAGAATTAGCCATGAAGGGCGACATTCCTGGTCTAGTAAAATCAAGTTGGTAGGTTTAAAAAAATGAGTATTCAAGATCCAATAGCAAATCTTTTTTCTAGTATAAATAACGCGCAATCAAGAGCGAAAGAAAGCGTTGTTGTGCCTTCTTCAACTAAGAAGGTTGCTTTAGTGGAAATTTTAAGGAAAGAAGGTTATCTAGGAGCTTATTCAGTTTCAGAAGATACTAAACCGCAATTAACAATTAAATTAAGATATTTTGAAGGTTTACCGGTAATCAAACAGCTTAAAAGGTTGAGCAAGCCTGGTTTGAGAGAGTATTCAGGTTTTAAAGATCTACCGTCTGTAAACGGTGGTTTGGGTGTAGCAATTATTTCAACCAATAAAGGACTTATGACTGACCAACAAGCAAGAGAAGCTGAACTGGGTGGTGAAGTTATTTGTTCGGTATTTTAAAAAAATAAAATGGCAAGAACTTCAATAAAATCAATTCAAATACCTGAAGGAGTTACTTTAACTTCAGATCAGAATTTAATCACTGCCTCAGGAAAACTTGGTGAAATGTCTTTAAACCTCCATCAAGATGTAGACCTTGTTAAAGAAGATAGCAGTATCTCATTTCAACCCAATAAGAAGACTAAAGAGTCCTTAGCAATAACGGGTACGATGAGAGCGCTGTCTGTAAATTTAATGAAAGGTGTTTCTGATGGTTTTGAAAAGAAACTAGAAATAAACGGAGTGGGCTATAGAGCTAAACTCGCAGGTAATATTATAGAGTTAAGTCTGGGCTTCTCTCATCCAGTTAAACATGAATTACCTGATGGAGTTTCAGCTGAATTGCCTAGTAACACAGAAATAATTCTTAAATCAATGGATAAGCAGCTTGTAGGACAGGTGGCTGCTGAGATCAGAGATTATAGACCTCCTGAGCCTTACAAAGGCAAGGGTGTTAAATATGCTGAAGAAATAATTAAACGTAAAGAATCTAAGAAGGCCTAAAAATGAGTATCAAGAATATTAAAAGGCAAAAAAGGGCTTTAAAGACTAGATCAAAGATTAATTTATTAGAAAAAAATAGACTAACTGTATTTAGATCAAACAGTCACATATATGCGCAGATCATGATTAATGGTGGAGCAGATGTTGTTGCTACGGCATCTACAGTTGAATCGGCTGTAAAAGATAAAAATAATGGGAATTTAGAAGCCGCTGCTAAGGTAGGAAAGCTAATAGCTGAAAGAGCAATAGAGAAAGGCATAAAAGACGTTGCCTTTGATAGATCTGGTTACAAATTCCATGGCAGGGTGAAAGCACTAGCAGAGGCAGCAAGAGAGGCGGGTCTCTCATTTTAGTAAAGGAAAAATATGCAAAATACAGTAACAACTGATAATTTAGGCTCTGAAGTATTAGAAGAAAAATTAGTACAAGTAAACAGAGTAGCTAAAGTAGTTAAAGGCGGAAGAATTTTTGGCTTCACTGCCGTAACTGTCGTGGGAGATGGAAATGGAAAGATAGGTTTTGGCAGAGGAAAGGCGAGAGAAGTCCCTATAGCAATTCAGAAAGCACTTGATCATGCCAGAAGGAATATGATAAATATTGAATTAAAAGGAAATACTATTCAATATCCAATCAAATCAAAATTTGGGGCATCTGTAATCTTTATGAAGCCTGCAGCACCTGGTACAGGAATTATTGCTGGTGGTGCTATGAGAGCCGTCTTGGAATTAGCTGGCGTAAAGGATGTTTTAGCAAAATGTTATGGGTCTACAACTCCAGTTAATGTTGTTAGGGCCACTCTAAAGGCATTGAGTGAAATGGAATCCCCTGCACGAGTAGCAAAAAGGCTTGGGAAAGGGTAATAAAAATGGCAGATAAACAACTATCAGTAAAGCTAGTAAAGAGTTTCATAGGCTCAAAATCTTATCAAGAAAAAAGTGTAAGAGGTTTGGGTTTGTCAAAAATGGGGCAAGTTGTTTCAGTTTCAGATACACCTGAAAACAGAGGGATGATTAATAAAGCGATTCATCTATTAGAAGTAAATTAATTGAGGATATTTCTGTGGAACTAAATGAGTTAAGACCGAACCCTAAAAGAGTTCGTTCGAATAAAAGAATAGGAAGAGGCCCTGGAAGTGGTTTTGGAAAAACAAGCGGCAAAGGTCATAAGGGTATGAAATCTAGATCGGGCGGAAGAGTTCGTATAGGTTTTGAAGGTGGTCAAATGCCATTGCAAAAAAGAGTGCCTAAGTTTGGTTTTTCTTCTAGGGTAAATCGTTTTACAGAAGAAGTCAGATTGAGCTCTTTAGTTGGGTTAGGGAAAGAAGAAATTACTCTTCAAGTTTTATCTGAAGCAGACTTAATTAAAAACTCAACCAAGAAAGTAAAAATATTCCTGGATACCACTGAATGCACAAAGATGAAATTAACTGGTCTTAAAACAACTGTTTCAGTGAAGAAGTTGATTGAAGAAACCGGAGGTTCTGTAGAACAATAATCATGTCAGTCAATCCTTCAGCAATAGGACAAAACAAGGGGCTTTCTGAATTATGGAAGCGTCTAAGGTTTGTTCTTATGGCTGTAATTATTTACAGAATAGGTACTCATATTCCTATACCAGGTATAGATCCTGATAGGCTTTCAAATCTATTCCAACAGAATCAAGGAACACTTCTAGATCTATTTAATATGTTCTCAGGAGGTGCTTTAGAGAGAATGAGCATAATGGCCTTAAACATAATGCCCTATATCACCGCTTCAATTATTATGAGCCTTCTTGAAGGAACTACACCATCTTTAAAGAAACGTTTTCGTGAAGAAGGTGAAGAAGGTAGGCGCATGAGAACTAACTATGTACGCTGGGGTACAGTTGGTTTGGCATTAGTTCAAGCGACTGGCTTAGCTCTTGGTTTACAAAATCAAGGCCTAGCTTTAAATCCAGGTATGCTATTTCAGGTCTTAGCGGTCACTTCATTGGTAACGGGTACAGTTTTCTTAATGTGGCTAGGAGAGCTAGTAACAGAAAGGGGAATAGGGAATGGAATTTCCATCATTATTTTCTCAAGTATTGTTTCAGGACTGCCAAGAGCAGTTGGACAAGCTTTTGAAGGAGCAAGACAAGGAGATATTAATTTATTAATGCTTTTATCAATTGCTCTGGTTGCTATAGCAGCGATTGCTTTCATTGTTTGGGTAGAAAGAGGACAAAGAAGAATCACTGTTAATTATGCTAAAAGGCAACAGGGAAGAAAGATGGTACAAGGTCAAGCTTCTTATCTGCCAATGAAAATTAATCAAGCTGGTGTTATTCCGGCTATCTTTGCTAGTAGTTTATTATTATTTCCGGCTTCTGCATCAACTTGGTTTGGTCAAGGAGAGGGCTTTGAGTGGCTGCAAGAGATAGCTCTGGCACTCGGACCAGGACAGCCTCTTTACGTCATACTTTTTTCTGCTCTAATAGCTTTCTTCTGCTTTTTTTATACTGCATTGCAATTTGATCCTAAGGAAATATCTGAAAACCTTAGAAGGTCAGGTGCTTATATGCCAGGCATAAGACCAGGAGAGCATACAGCTGATTACATAGATGGTGTGATGACAAAACTCACAGTTTGGGGATCAGGATATTTAATTTTAGTTTGTTTGATGCCTCAATTCTTAATCGTTTCTGCGAATGTTCCATTTTATTTAGGAGGAACTTCACTGTTGATAGCCGTTGTTGTGGTAATGGATTTTATGGCACAAGTTCAGTCACATTTAATGTCCAATCAATACGAATCTCTGCTTAAAAAAGCTAATTTAAAAGGTTATGGGAATAATGCATTGGGTGGAAGGTAGGAGAAAATCATGAAAGTAAGAGCATCAATAAAAAAGATCTGTAGAGATTGCAAAATTGTAAAGAGAAAAGGAACTCTCTATGTAATTTGCAATACTGAACCCAGACATAAACAAAGACAAGGTTAGGAGAGAGATAATGGCTCGTGTAGCAGGTGTAAATATTCCAGACAATAAACATGCAGAGATATCCTTAACGTATGTTTTTGGCATAGGAAAAACAAGATCGTTAGGTATTTGTTCTGCTGTAGGAATAGATCCTGCAACTAAAATATCTGATTTAAACGAAGATCAATTAGAGGCAATAAGGGCAGAAATAGGAAAATTTGTCGTAGAAGGTGATCTTAGAAGAGACATAGCCACTAATATAAAAAGGTTAATGGATTTAGGAACAAATAGAGGAATCCGCCATAGAAGACATCTTCCGGTCAGAGGTCAGAATACTAAGAACAATGCAAGAACAAGAAAAGGCCCTGTCAGGCCAATAAGAAGGTAGGAATATGGTTACAAAAAAAGGTGCTAAGAGAAGAGTAAGTGAAGGAATTGCACATATACATGCTTCTTTCAACAATACATTAATAAGCATAACGGACAAGCAAGGCAATACAATTGCTCAATCCAGTGCAGGTGCTCAGGGTTTTAGGGGCTCACGTAAAAGTACTCCTTTCGCTGCTCAGAGAGCGGCTGAGTCTGTAGGTGAAAAAGTTAAGATGGTAGGAGTTGAAAGCTTAGAAATACAAGTAAGAGGACCGGGCTCTGGAAGAGAATCAGCTATAAGAGGCTTAAATTCAAAAGGTTTTAAAATAACAAAAATTACCGATGTAACGCCAATACCTCATAACGGTTGCAGGCCACCTAAGAGGAGAAGAGTCTAATGGCCAGATATATAGGACCTAAATGTAAGCTTTCTAGAAGGGAAGGCAGAGATCTGCTTTTAAAAAGCGGTATAAGAGCTCATGACACTAAATGTAAATCTGAAACAGTACCCGGCCAGCATGGCAGAAGCAGAAGACCTAGAATCTCTGACTACGGCGTACAGTTAAGAGAAAAACAAAAAGTAAGAAGAATCTATGGCGTTATGGAGAAGCAATTTAAGACTTATTACAAGCACGCTGCAAGAATGAAAGGCGTGACGGGTGATAATCTTTTACAAATACTTGAAAGCAGGCTAGACAATGTGGTTTATAGGATGGGTTTTGCTTCAACTAGAGCAGAAGCAAGACAACTAGTTAGTCATAAAGCAGTTTTGATAAATGATCAAAAGGTTAATATAGCTAGCTATCAGGTTGCCGAAGGAGACGTAATTACTTTATCAAATGGTGCTCAAGCTCAAGCAAGAGTTCAGCAGTCATTAGAAATCGCAAAAAACAGGGAAGAAATTGACTGGGTAGATGTCAATCCTTCTTTATTCACAGGAACTTTTAAATCATTGCCAGAGAGAGCTTCTTTAGATACTGATATTAATGAGAATCTAATAATTGAGCTTTATTCAAAATAATACTGAAGAGGAAAAAAATGACTGATAACTATGACATCATAAAAGACTTTTTAACGCCTACCGATATCTTGGTAGAAGAAGCTGGCCCTACTAGGTCCAAAATTATATTAGAACCTCTTGAGCAGGGATTTGGCCATACTTTGGGTAATGCCTTGAGAAGAATTATACTTTCATCTATGCCAGGAACGGCTGTTTCTGAAGTAAAAATAGACGGAGTACTCCACGAATACAGTACTTTAGAGGGAGTCCAAGAAGACGTAATAGATATACTTTTAAATTTAAAGGATCTTTCGGTCAGATTGCTTGAAGTTGAAGACGTTGAATTAACATTAAGCAAGAAAGGAAGCGGTAACGTAACTGCTGCTGATATTGAATTACCCGCTGGCGTTGAAATCGTAGACCCAGAGCACCACATAGCCACTTTAAATAGTGAAGGTTCTATCAATATGACCATGAAAGTTACAAGAGGAAGGGGTTTTGTAGCTGTGAAACCTCTTGATGAGGAAGAAGGTCAAGAAACAGGTCTTCTCCGTTTAGATGCTACTTACTCGCCTGTTAAACGTGTTACTTACCAAGTAGATAACGCAAGAGTAGAGCAACGCACAAACTTAGATAGACTGACTATTGACATAGATACCGATGGAACGCTGGATGCAGAAGAAATCCTAAGAATTTCAGCCACTATTCTACAACATCAGCTATCAGCCTTTGCTGAATTAGGAAGACTGGAAGAAGTTATAGAAGAAAAAGAAGAAGCAAAAATTGATCCTATAATGCTAAGACCAGTAGATGAACTTGAACTAACTGTTAGATCTGCTAACTGTTTAAAAGCTGAGAACATTCACTATATAGGGGACTTGGTTACGAGAATGGAATCTGACTTACTTAGAACTCCTAATTTAGGAAAAAAATCCTTGAATGAGATTAAAGAAGTGCTTCTTTCAAGAGGCCTGTCTTTAGGATTAATTTTAGATCATTGGCCACCAGAAACAAATTAAGACATTAATTAACTAAAAAAATGCGACATAGAAAAACAGGCAGAAAACTTAATAGAAATAGCCCTCAAAGAGCATCTCTTATGAAAGGGTTGGCAATTTCAATTATTGAGCATGAATCTGTAAAGACTACTTTGGCTAAAGCTAAAGAGATTAGAGGTTTTTTAGAACCTTTAGTTACCTTAGCAAAAAAGAACACAGTGGCCAATCAAAGGCTTGCTTATGCAAGATTGCAATCCAAAGAAGCAGTAGCTAAATTATTTGATGAATTAGGACCTCGCTATGTAGATAGGCCGGGCGGCTACTTACGTATAATTAAGAGAGGCTTTAGAGCAGGAGATAAATCTCCAGCAGCTCAAATTGAATTTGTTTTAAGCGAAACTGATTCTACCCAAGAAGATACTGCTGAAATAGAAGAAGCAGTTAGCTCTTAAGTTAGAAGCTTCTTTAGGTGCTTCCCTGTATGTGAAGTTTTCGAAGATATAATCGCCTCTGGTGTGCCTGAGGCTATAATTTGGCCTCCTCCAGATCCTCCTTCTGGTCCTAAATCAACGATCCAATCAGCTGACTTAATGACCTCCATATTGTGCTCTATGACGACAACAGTGTTTCCGTTATCCCTTAATCTATTTAGAACACCTAAGAGGAGCTCAACATCGTATATATGCAAGCCCGTGGTGGGTTCATCAAGTATGTATAGTGTATGGCTTAAAGAGCTTTTGGAGAGCTCTTTAGCTAGCTTAACTCTTTGAGCTTCTCCTCCTGACAGGGTGGTTGCTTGTTGACCTAAACTTACGTAGCCCAATCCAACATCTTGCAGTGTGCTTAGTTTTTTCTTGATGGAAGGAATGGCATTAAAAAATTCTAGAGAATCCTCTACGGTCATGCTTAAGACCTCAAATATATTTTTACCTTTATATTTAATATCTAATGTCTCGCGGTTATATCTTTTTCCATTACAAACGTCGCACTTCACATATATATCAGGAAGAAAGTGCATCTCCACTTTTATAACACCGTCTCCTTGGCACGATTCACATCTTCCTCCTTTTACATTAAAACTGAACCTGCCAATCTTATAACCTCTAGACCTGGCTTCTTGTGTGCCTGCAAACAACTCCCTGATTGGCGTAAATAAACCTGTGTAAGTTGCAGGGTTAGATCTAGGAGTTCTTCCAATAGGGCTTTGACTTATCTCTATAATCTTATCAATATCATCAATACCAGATATTTCTGCAAACGGCTTAGCATCAATATAGGAGGACCTGCCTATCTTATTGGATATTGCAGGTAAAAGAGTTTGATTAATTAAAGTTGATTTCCCTGAGCCTGAGACACCCGTAACACAAACAAACAAGCCTAAAGGAAGTTCTAAATCTACATTCTGTAAGTTATGACCTCTTGCACCTTTTAGTCTTATTATTTTATCTTTTGTTACCTTTTCTCTTTTTTCAGGCAGTGCAATAGATCTCTTTCCCGAAAGGTATTGGCCGGTTAATGATTTTTTTGAATTTGAAATATCTTTAACCGTTCCCTGTGCACAGATTTCTCCTCCGTGGACACCTGCTCCAGGGCCTACATCCACTATATGATCTGCAAACAGCATTGTCTCATGATCATGTTCCACAACAATCACAGAATTACCCAGGTCTTTTAATTTTTTGAGTGTCTTAAGGAGCTTTTCATTATCTCTTTGGTGCAACCCTATTGAAGGTTCATCTAAAATATAAGTAACTCCAACAAGACCTGCTCCAATTTGACTGGCCAACCGTATTCTTTGAGCCTCCCCTCCACTCAAGCTTTCAGCACTCCTTTCTAAAGTTAAGTAGTTAAGTCCAACGTCTATTAAGAATTCCAATCTCTCTTTAATTTCTTTTACTATTCGATCAGCTATTTCTCTTTTAGTTCCTTCAAGATTCAAGATAGAGAAAAACTCAAAAGCTTCGTCTATGGTTAGGGCTGTTATATTTGGGAGAGAGTTATTAGCTATAAAAACATTACGCGCTTCCTCTCTTAGTCTAGTTCCTGAGCAAGATTGGCAGTTTCTTAGGCTAATAAGTTTAGATAGATAGTCGCGGACCCCATTTGAATCAGTTTCTTTGTAACGACGATTAATGTTAGTCATTACACCTTCAAAAGAGTAAATCCTTTCAACCAATTTTCCTCGTTTACTCCTCCAGCTAAAATCAACTGGTTCTCCTTTAGATCCTTCTAAGATCAGCTCTTTGATTTCTTCAGATAGCTTATCGAAAGGTTCATCTAATGAAAAATTATAATGATTAGATAAGCAGCGTAATAAATGATAATGATATTTATTGTTTATATCCCAGCCTACTATAGCCCCTTCGGAAATAGTGGCCGAAGGTTCATGAATTACTTTATCTACATCCACGTAAGGTTTCACTCCTAGTCCCTCACACTCTGAACAAGCGCCGGCTGGATTGTTGAAGGTAAACAGTCGTGGCTCTAGTTCTGGAATACTATATCCACATTGAGAACACGCCATCTTAGATGAATAGATACTTTCTTCTAAGTCTCCATTCATATCTGATATTTTTACCAACCCCTCTCCTAATGCCAGAGCATTTTCTAATGATTCTGAGAGCCGTAACCTAAAGTCATCATCCCTTACTTTTGGCATTTTTAATCTGTCAATAACTGCTTCTATAGAGTGTTTTTTATTCTTATTAAGTTTTGGGACATCATCAACATCAACGATTATTCCATTCACTCTTACTCTTACATATCCCTGTACCTTGAGCTCTTCAAAAACGTGAAGATGTTCACCTTTTTGTTCATTTATTAAAGGAGCTAAAATTGCAAACACAGTTTCCTTCGGAGTCTTCATTACTTGGTCACATATTTGATTTACGCTTTGACCTTCTAAAGAAATATTATGATCAGGGCATTTTGGTGTTCCAGCTCTAGCAAACAATAATCTCAAGTAGTCATAAATCTCAGTAACCGTTCCTACAGTCGACCTAGGATTATGTGAAGTAGTTTTTTGTTCTATGGATATGGCTGGTGATAATCCTTCAATGTGATCAACATCTGGCTTCTCCATCATTGACAGAAATTGCCTAGCATAAGACGAAAGAGACTCTACATACCGCCTTTGACCCTCTGCATAAAGAGTATCAAAAGCAAGGGAAGATTTTCCTGATCCTGAAAGACCAGTTATGACTACAATCTGATCTCGGGGGATGTCTACGTTTATATTTTTTAGATTATGTTGCCTAGCTCCACGAACTTTTATATGTTTCATTTTTAAAGAAAATTAAATGTTTTAGACCTTAACTTCAGAAAACTGATTATAATCCTTGTTGAAACAATTAACTTAAATAAGATACAAAACTGATATGGCAAGAAGTGGAATTAATAAAGTTATCCTGGTAGGTAACTTAGGTCAAGATCCAGAAATTAAATACACCGCTGGCGGTGCAGCTGTAACTACGTTAAGTCTAGCAACTTCTGAATCTTGGAAAGACAAAGACACTGGCACAGACCAAGAAAAGACAGAATGGCATAGAGTTGTTCTTTGGAGGCGTTTAGCTGAGATTGCAGGAGAGTACCTCAAGAAAGGCTCAAAGATTTATATTGAAGGTCAGCTCCAAACGAGGAAGTGGGAACAAGATGGCCAGACTCGTTATACGACTGAGGTTATTGGTCGGGACATGCAATTCTTAGACAGTAGAGGTTCTAGTTCTGATGGTTATGAAAAAAGCACTAAGCCTGGCGGAGAAGAAATATCTGAAGTACCAGATAGTGGTATAACTGATGATGATATTCCGTTTTAATACTTTTCAAATATTAATGAGGCATTAGTGCCCCCAAAACCAAAGCTGTTGCTCAAAACAGAATTAACTTCTAAATCCTTGTTTTCTTGAAGTATAGGAAATTCTTCTGCCCCTTCTGTAATTTTTTCTATGTTAATGGAGCCAACCAAGAATCCTTCTTTTACCATAATTAAGCAATAGATGGCTTCATGAACTCCTGCAGCACCAAGGGAATGCCCTGACAGTGATTTAGTTGAACTGATATAAGGAATGTCTTCTTTAAAAACAGATTTTATTGCCTGCAACTCAGTAAGGTCACCTGCAGGGGTGCTGGTTCCGTGAGCATTTATATAGTCTATCTTTTTATTGCCGCTCATCGTAAGGGCTATTTGCATGCAATTTCTTGCACCTTCTCCGGAAGGGCTAACCATATCTTGCCCATCTGATGTAGCTGCATAACCTGAGAGTTCGGCATAAATATGCGCTCCTCTTTTGGTAGCGTGCTCTTCTGATTCGAGGATTAGAGTTCCACCACCACCAGCAATTACAAACCCATCTCTATCTTGATCAAATGCTCTTGATGCCTTCTCAGGTTCATCGTTATATTTAGTTGAAAGGGCGCCCATGGCATCAAAAAGACTGGTTGTTCCCCAATGTTCAGCTTCTCCACCTCCTACAATCATAACGTCTTGTTTTCCTAATTGTATTTGCTCCATGCCTGTACCAATACAGTGGGCACTTGTGGAGCAGGCAGAGGAGATAGAATAATTGACTCCCTTAATACCAAAAGAAGTTGCTAAGTTAGCTGACACAGTACTGCCCATCGCCTTGGTTACCCTGTAAGGACCTATTCTTTTGAGCCCTTTAGTTCTTAAAATATCAGCTGAATCTATAGTATCTTCTGAAGAATTACCTCCAGATCCCATAATTATCCCTGTTCTATCATTAGACAACATCTTATCTGGTAGGTTCGCATCCTGTATTGCCTCCTTTGTGCTTATATATGCATAAGCTGCTGCCTCCCCCATAAACCTATAGACCTTTCTATCAATGCTTCCTTTAAGATCTAAGTTTTTGATTGAACCAGATATGTGGCTTCTTAGCCCCATGTCCTTATTAATCTCATTTAAGGTTATTCCTGATGATAAAGATCGAAGTGAATTAGTAACTTCTTGTGTGTTATTCCCTAAGCTAGAAACAATACCAAATCCTGTGACAACTACTTTTTTCATTTTTAAAACGAAGACGTATCTTCAAATAAACCGACTTTTAAACCTTTAGCCGTATATATTTCTCTTCCGTCCACTGACATAGAACCTTCGCCAATACCTACAGTAAGATCAAGGTTAATAACTCTCTTCATATTTATTTCAAAGGTAACTTTTTTTGCTGTAGGGAGAACTTGGCCAAAAAACTTAACTTCCGAAGAACCTAAGGCTCTTCCTTTTCCAGGTTTACCTAACCAGCAAAGGTAGAAACCAATAAGTTGCCACATTGCGTCAAGTCCTAAACATCCTGGCATTACAGGATCCCCTTTAAAATGACAATCAAAAAACCATAGACTAGGGTCTATATCAAGTTCAGCAAGTATTCTTCCTTTATTGTATTTACCTTTGCCGCTATCAATTTCTGTAATCCTATCAAACATCAGCATGTCCGGAGTAGGGAGTCTTCCGTTGGTTGGTCCGAAAAGATTGCCTTCAGCGCAATCAAGTATCTCTTCTTTTTCGTAACTCTTTTGTGGTGAAAATGCCTTCATTAAGATCTCACTTGGTCAGAATATGCTCATCATACAACAAACAAGCTTCGTTATCTGCTCAAGCTTCCCTTACTTTTATATCCCTGACTATGCTCATGAGTTGTGTTTTATAAATTGAATCAGGGAAGAGGGTGAGTTTGGTTAAACAATTATCAATATAAGAATCATGGGTTTTCTGTACCCCATTTAACGCTCCTGTAGATTTAATAATTTCTATAACTTGAGGCAAGTCGGAAGCATTTTTCGTCTGCATTAATTTAAGTATAGTTTCTTTATTTTTTTTAGAAGCTAATTGAATTGCACGTAAAAGAGGTAAAGTTATTTTTCCTTCTTGAAAATCCTTACCAATTTTTTTCCCAGTAGCTTTTTCATTTCCAAAATAATCCAGTAAATCATCTTGTATCTGAAAGGCAATACCTAGGGAATAAGCAAAATCTCCTGCTGATTCTACTTCCTCAAGAGAGGCTTCTGATAATACTGCAGCACTTTTAGAAGAAGCCTTAAACAGTTCAGCTGTTTTTCTTCCTATAATCTCAAAATAATCATCTTCTGAGATCAGGCCTTTAGATTTTAAGGATAATTGCAAGACTTCTCCCTCAGAAATAATATTTGTTGAATCTGCAAGAATCTTAATTATTTGAGAATTTTTTAAACCTGCCATTAATTGAAAGGCTTTAGAATAGACAAAATCTCCTACTAGAACACCATGGGCATTATCCCATTTTCTATGGATGCTTTCTTTGCCTCTTCTGGAAGTGCTTTCATCAACTACATCGTCATGGATCAAAGTAGCTGTGTGTAATAGTTCAATTGCACTTGCCAATTGGATGAGCTCTTTACCTGCATAGCCAAAGGCTTTTGCCGTTAATATACAAATTAATGGTCTTAACCTTTTGCCACCAGAATTAACTAAATGAGCAGCAACCTCTGTTGCTAAGCCAATATCAGAAGTTATTGATTTTATGAGCGAATCTTCTAAATCTTTTATCTCAGAAGAAACGACATCGTTTATTTTCATTTTCATGTTGTGTCTATTTTAAAGTAAGTAGCCATGTATTTGATTCTTTTATTGCGGATTCATCATCTTTTTCGTATAGTGCCCATCCTTAATTTCCTGATTTGGAGAATAATATGTTTGCCGTAATTGAAAGCGGAGGAAAGCAACACACTGTAAGCGAAGGCGATCAACTAAAGGTTGAATTATTGCCTGGTGAAGAGGGTGCTGCAATTGAATTTGATAAAGTTTTAATGATCTCTGACGGAAGCGCTTCGAAGTTAGGTAATCCTTTTGTTGAAAATGCTAAAGTGACGGCTAAACTTATTGGTCATGGTAAATCAAAAAAAGTGAAGATATTCAAGATGAAACGCAGAAAAGACTATAGAAGAACCTATGGTCATAGACAAAACTTTACAGAGATTCTTATAGAATCTATTAGTTCTTAGTACTAGAGGTAAAAAGATGGCACATAAAAAAGCAGGTGGAAGTAGTAGGAACGGAAGAGATTCCAACTCTAAAAGACTCGGAGTAAAAGCTTTTGGAGGACAAGAGGTTGGTCCCGGATCTATTATTGTGAGACAAAGAGGCACTAAGTTTCATCCCGGCAAAAACGTAGGATGCGGAACTGACCATACTCTTTTTTCAAAAATTCTTGGTAAAGTTTCATTTATAAAGAAAGGCCCGAAGTTAAGGCAATTTGTTAACGTAGAGCCTCTCTAGATTTTCTTTTCATTATTCAAACCAATATTCAATGAATTTCATTGACGAAGTCCGTATTGACGTTTTTGCAGGAAATGGCGGAAATGGCTGTTCAAGCTTCAGGCGCTTGAAGAATATTCCTCGAGGAGGTCCTGACGGAGGGGACGGAGGGTCTGGTGGAGATGTGATATTAAGGGCCACAAATGGTCTGAACACTCTTTCAAAATTTAGGTTTCAAAAGATTTTCAATGCAGAAAATGGTTCAAAAGGAAAAAGCCAGCATAAAACAGGTATTGGTGGGTCTGATCTCGTCATAGATGTTCCCTGCGGGACTATGATCTATGACGTTAACACTGAAGAGCTAGTTGCCGATCTTGATATTGATAGTAGCGAAATTATTATTACTAAAGGAGGCAAAGGGGGTCTAGGAAATCTTAGATTTAAAAGCTCAACAAATAGATCTCCAACTAAGATAACAGAAGGTATAGAGGGTGAATTTAAAGAATTAAAGTTGGAATTAAGGTTACTAGCAGATGTCGGTTTGTTAGGAAAACCTAATGCAGGTAAGTCTTCGTTAGTAAATGCAGTATCTAGTGCTAAACCAAAAATTGCAGATTATGCCTTTACGACCTTATATCCCAGCTTGGGAGTAGTTGATTTCTCTTCTTATAGAAGCTTTGTTATCTCTGATATACCTGGTCTCATATCCGGTGCCTCCAAGGGGGTTGGTCTCGGTCTGCAATTCTTAAGACATTTATCAAGAACAAGAATAATTTTACAAATGGTAGATGTTTATAATAAGACAACGGAAGAGATAATAGATGAGATTGAGGATCTCTTAAATGAGCTGAAGGAATTTGATGCAGATTTATCAAGAAGAGTAAGGTGGTTGGTTTTAAATAAAATTGATTTAATATCTGAGGAAGATAGAGAGTTTATAACTAACCAATTAGTTGATTACTTTGGCAGCGAAACTAACATCTATTCTATTTCTGCCATGCAAACAAAAGGAACTAAAGAATTGATGATTGATGTAGGAAGGCATTTGGAAAAGCTAGATGAAGAATAAGAAAGAAAGATGGGTAATTAAGGCAGGCAGTAGCTTGGTTGCCGGAACAGAAAGTGGAATAAACAGTCTTTTTATAGAAAGCTTAGTTTCACAAGTAAACTATTTAATTAAAAAAGATATTGAGGTTATTGTGGTTTCTTCCGGAGCCGTAGCTAAAGGAATGCAAGAACTTAACTTAAAAGACAGACCTTCAACATTACACTTGTTACAAGCAGCAGCAGCCATAGGGCAAATGGGCCTAGTGAATGCATATCAAAAAGAGTTTGATATATTTGGTCTTAAGGCAGCCCAAGTTTTAATAAGTCACGATGATATAAGCAACCGCAAACGATACCTTAATGCGAGAAGGAGCTTGGAGACATTGCTTGAACTCAATGTAATTCCAATTGTTAATGAAAATGACAGTGTTGCCACAGAGGAAATATCTTTTGGAGACAACGATACTTTGGCAGGCGCATTGGTAGGCCTAGTAAGTGCTGATAAATTTATTATGTTGACTGATCAAATTGGAATTTGCTCTGGGGATCCAACACAAGACTCTAGTGTTAAATTGCTATCTGAAATAGACCTAGATAACCCTTCTCTTGATTTATCTTCACAACTAGAAAGTTCATCCGGTCGAGTAGGAAGAGGAGGAATGAAAACCAAAATTAAAGCTTCAAGAATAGCTCTTGATTCCGGAGCAAAAACTTGGGTTGCTGATGGGCGTCAAAATAATACTCTCAAAGCTATATTTAATGATGAAAAGGTAGGCACAATTTTATTGAGTCAGAGGTCACAACTTCAATCAAGAAAAACTTGGATTGCCTCATTGGGTTCGCCTGCAGGATCGGTGTATTTAGATAAGGGGGCTGTAGCAGCTATCAATAAAAAAGGAAGCAGTCTTTTAGCTGTTGGTATAACTGGTGTTTCAGGAAACTTCGATAGAGGAGCTCTAATTATATGTGAAGATGAAAATGGCAATGAGATAGCCAAAGGGTTAACTAACCTTAATTCTGGGGATATAAATTTAGTAAAAGGGCTTAATTCTAGCCAACTGTTAGAAAAATTAGACCAGGCAGCCGATGAGGAAATAATCCATCGGAATAATTTAATATTGAGTTAAAGAGTCTTAACTTTCTTGTTTAAGCGAGATTTTATTCTTGCTGCTTTGTTCTTGTGAATAACCTTTTTACTTGCCATGCTGTCTAGAGCACTTTCTGCAGTTTTGAACGCACCTTTAGCAAGCTCTTTATCTTTAGCTTCAACTGCAGTTTCAACTGCTTTAACAGCTGTTCTAGCAGTAGATCGCTGTGTGCTTTTATGAGCATTTCTTTTTACGTTTTGCCTTGCTCTTTTAATTGCTGATTTTATATTTGCCATATGCTTGTGTATCTCTAAGAGCCGCGCATAATGCAGTCTGTAGAGCTTAGTGTCAAGCGAGTTGAGTTATTAATGAAATTAGAAAATAAAAAATTTTTAATAGTTATTCTTCGATTTCATGGAGACGTGTTGCTAACCAAACCTCTGATCGATGATATAAAGACAAATTACCCAAATGCTCTCATAGATTTATTGGTATTTAAAGGAACAGCCTCTCTCTTAGAGGGTGATGAATTTATCAATGAAATTATAGAAATAGAGACTTCAGAGAGCCTTAATCTTTGGCAAAAAATAAGTTCTGAATTTTCTTTAAATCGTAGATTAAAAAGATCGAAGTATGACTTTGGTTTTTTCTTAACAACACAATGGAGGCTAGCTCTAATGTCTATTTCCATGACAGGGACGAAAACAGCTGCTGTTTCGGATAAGAAAAGAGAAAGCTTTTTATGGGTTAGCTCTTTTACTAAAATTTTTCCAGAAGCTGGTAATAATCATATTGTTACCAGAAATCTCAATGCTTTGAATGTTTTTGATATAAAAATATCAGAAAACCCTTCATTAAATTTACCTATAAACAGAAAAACAGAAATTAAAGCTGCAGAGTTTTTAAAATCCAAAGAGCTTTCAACTAAATTTTGTGTTGTTCACCCTATTTCCCGGAGAGAGGTGAAGCTTTGGAAGAAAGAAAATTTTATTAAGCTGATAGACGCGCTGGAATCAAAAGGTATAAAAGTTCTATTAAGTTCAGGTCCCGACAGTTCGGAAGTTAACTACGTCAATTATTTAGAAGATAATGCCAACTCAAGACCTATTAATATTGGAGGCCAGACCTCTTTAATAGAACTGGCAGCAATAATAAAAAAAGCTGATTTTTTTATAGGGTTGGATTCAGTTGCATCTCATATATCAGCAGCAGTTGATACTCCGTCAATCACATTATTCGGACCAACCAGTGCGGTTAACTGGAGGCCCTGGTCAAGGAAATCTAAGGTTATTTGTAGGGATGGAAGCGAAGCGTTTTGTGAGGATCACGGTCATAAAGAGGGAAAATTTAAGAAATGTTTATGTTACATAAGCCCTCAAAGAGTTATTGAAGAGTTAGACGTCTTGTATTTTAATCAATATAAGTAATTGAGGTAAAAGATGATTAAAAAAACAAGGATATTAATGGATGGATTAACTTTTGGAGAAGGTCCTAGGTGGCATGATGGAAAGTTTTATTTTTCGGATTTTTATAGCCATAAGGTTTTTTCGCTGGACATGGAAGGAAATTCTGAGGTGATTGTAGAGGTTCCTGGACAGCCCTCTGGTTTAGGGTGGATGCCTGATGGAACTATGTTAATAGTTTCAATGAAAGACAAAAAGCTCCTCTCCTTCATTAACAATACTTTATCCGAAGTTGCTGATCTGTCTGATTTAGCAGGTTTTCACTGCAATGATATGGTTGTTGATGATCGCGGAAATGCATACATAGGAAACTTTGGTTTTAATACTTATTCTGGAGAAGAGATAAAGCCGGCTAATTTAATTCTGGTCCGTCCCGGTGAAGATCCGTGTGTTGCAGCAGATAATTTATTATTCCCAAATGGAGCCGTTATAACTCCTGATGGTAGAACGCTTATCGTTGGAGAAACCTATGCCGCACGTTTGACCTCTTTTGATATCAATCAAGATGCAACTCTATCAAATAGAAGGGTCTGGGCTGATTTCACATTGGATGCTAAGGAAGGCGAAGTTCCTGTCCCAGATGGAATGTGTTTGGATGCTGAAGGTGCCATATGGGTTGCCTCTCCAACTACGGCCGACGTAATAAGGATCAAAGAAGGTGGTGAAATATTGGACCGAATACCTGTAGAGACAAACGCCTACGCTTGTATGCTGGGAGGTGATGATTTAAAAACCCTCTTTATTTGCACTTCTAAAGCTTCAGGTGTGGATCCGGAAGCTGCACTGAGAGAAAAATCTGGAAAGATTGAAACAATTAAAGTTGAAGTACCGGGAACAGGAAAACCATAGCAGTAAAAGATTTAGTTTTCTCAGAAATAGCCTGGTGGAGGCGGCGGGAATTGAACCCGCGTCCATCAGTACTCTGCCACAAGATCTACATGTTTAGTTTTATCTATTAATTTAATCTTTAAAGACCCAATAAACAGGGTTCAAAAGACGATCTCAATTTATTCTTAAGAAATTACCAATGAGAAGAGCAATTTCTGCAATCCGTGAAGTCGACTGTCAATACAATGGCACGGATACCAGGTAAGGACAGCTAGCCAATTAAGCGGCTAGTGCGTAGTCTGCGTTTTCGCCAACTAACAAGTTTGCAGTAATTGATTTACGAGAATCACTACCTTCTCGACATGCACCTGAGGGTTTGTATCTGTTGTCGAAGCCAGTTCGCCCCCAAAAAAGCTTAAGAATTATACCTTCCTAAGCTGAACTTCACTAATTTTTAGTTCTTTCTCTTAATTCTTTAGCCTTTTGCCTATCCCAGTCTCTCGATTTTATATTTTCTCTTTTATCTTGAGATTTTCTTCCACTTGCCAAGGCGATTTCACATTTTACTAGCTCTTTCTTCCAGAATAGCTTCGTAGGTATGCAAGTCAGACCCTTTTGCTGAGTGGCTCGAAAGATCTCTGCTAGTTCTTTTTTATTGAGTAAAAGTTTTCTAGATCTTGTAGGGTCCATTTCTTGATTGCTATTCTTTAAAGGGTTTACATAACAACCTATTAACCAGGCCTCTCCATCTTTTAATAAAACATAGGATTCGGCGATTTGAGCTTTATCTTCTCTAATGCTTTTTGCTTCCCAACCTTCAAGAGAAACTCCAGCTTCATATTTTTCTTTAAGCTCGAAGTTAAATCTTGCTCTCCTATTGTCAGCAATAGTATTTATAGACTTCTTTTTTTGTTTTGCCACGTTTAGAGTATAAACCTTAGTAACTATAAAATTCTATCAACAATGAATGATGAACATCAATTAAAGAATCTCAGTGAAAGAATTGCTTATATTTGGATGTTTCCAATTGTGGGTCTTACCACTGCGGTGTGGTTCACTAAAGATTCTTATGCCATCCTTATTGCTCATTCATTCCAATTAGTGTGTTGTCTATTTTTATTTTTTATAGCTGGTTATATTTTTTCTTTGATGAACAAAAGCTCACTAGTTAGCTTCAAGTCTTCGATGCTATTTCTAATATCTAATTCAATCTTAATTGCGTTCCTAAGTTTCTTTTTGAGTTATTATTTTAGCCCCGTCTGGGGCTTGGGATTAATGTTATTTGGGGTTTTGCTATTAAACCAATACCCTTTGCCTGCAGAGCTTAATCATAAATTCCCACCTTGGTATTTAGGCTTGATTAACAGAATTACAGTTATGTTGTGTATTTGTATTATGGTTATGTTAGCTTATTGGCTAAATCCGTATTCAGAACCTTTAAAGCTATATAAATTATGACTGAACAAAGAAAATCAATTCATGGCACCTGGTCCAGTAGATGGACTTTCATACTTGCAGCAACTGGTTCTGCCGTTGGACTTGGAAATATTTGGAAGTTTCCTTACATGGCTGGTGATAATGGTGGAGGAGCATTTGTTCTCATTTATTTAGCTTGTATCTTTATAATTGGAATACCCATTATGTTGGGAGAGATTATGATCGGAAGAAGGGGTCGAAGTAGTCCTGCAAATACGATGAGCTTTTTAGCAAAAGAAGCGGGAACTTCGCAAGCTTGGACTATGCTTGGGGCCACGGGTGCTTTGGCAGGCCTTTTAATACTTTCTTTTTATAGTGTGGCGGCAGGTTGGGCAATGGCATATGTTTTTGCAGGTTTTCAAGAAACTTCTGCCCAAGCCGTTAACTCAGAATTCGATAAATTTTTAGCTAATCCATCTGCTTTATTATTCTGGCACTCTCTTTTTATAATAACTACAGTGATAATCGTTGCTAGAGGAATCTTGAAAGGACTCGAAGCATGGATAAATACCTTAATGCCTGCGCTCTTTGTAATTATAATTCTATTATGCATATACGCGATGCAAACTGGTGCATTTATGGAAGGTCTTACCTATTTATTTAAACCCGATTTTTCTAAGATTAATTCAGATGTTCTCCTGGCTGCCTTAGGCCAAGCATTTTTTACATTAAGCCTTGGTATGGGAGCAATAATGGCTTACGGAGCTTACATGCCTGCTGATCAAAATATTGGCAGAACAGCATTAAGCGTTGCGGCATTAGATACCGGAGTGGCCCTTTTAGCAGGGATAGCTATTTTTCCAATAGTTTTTGCAAATGGCTTGGAGCCCACTGAAGGCCCTGGACTTGTTTTTGTTACATTGCCAATTGCTTTTGCAAACATGCCTTTAGGAGTGCTATTTGGTACTCTATTTTTTATTCTTTTAAGTATTGCTGCATTAAGTTCTTCTATTTCATTGATTGAACCAGGTGTAGCTTGGATGGTTGAGTCACTTAAAACCAAAAGATCTTATGCAGCCATTGCATTAGGTGCTTTTGCTTGGATATTGGGTATCTTTAGCGCGCTTTCTTTTAATCTAATGTCTGAATTTAAGATATTTGGTATGAATTTCTTTGATTTTACAGATTTTCTTACAAATCAAATAATGCTTCCGCTTGGCGGCATTTTCATAGCTATCTTTGTTGGTTGGGTAATGAAGAAACAAGACGTGCTAGACGAATTACAAATAGAAGATGGAATAATTTTTAAGAGTTGGTTCTTTATAATTAGATTTGTAGCGCCAGTGATGGTGGGAATGGTATTAATCTATTTCTTTATTTAGTTTAATACCGCCGGCTCTTCACCTTTCCAGCTAATAAGTTTCTTGTCTTCAAAATAAAGAGTAATTTTCTTTTCAGTGAATGTTCTATCTCCTTGAGTTATCGAAGTGTAATAATCCCATCTATCAGGCGAGAATGTGTCCGTAATGGAAGGAGAGCCCAGAACATACTTAACTTGTGATTCAGTCATTCCAACTTCAAGTTTTTCCATCATTTCTTCATCAATTAAACTACCTTGGCTAATAACTACCTCATAAACTCTTGGCAGAGAGCAACTCATAACAAGCAGTAAAATAATAAGTGAACTTAAGAATTGTTTGAAGATTTGCATAAAGATATTTCGTGGAGTATTAGTTTAGTAATATAATGTTTTAGAGTAGCAATTATTTGCGAAGTTCCTAAATGAAGCATATTAAAGGTGATTATTGTGACAGATGATGAAGAATTAAAGAAGGCTGGTCTAAAAGTTACTTTGCCAAGATTAAGAATCTTGGAGATGTTAGAGGTAGATGGTCAGGCTCACATGAGTGCAGAAGAAATCTACAGGAAGTTAATAGGTGCAGGAGAAGAAGTGGGCTTGGCTACAGTTTATAGAGTGCTGACTCAGTTTGAGCAAGCCGGAATATGTATTAGACATAATTTTGAAGAAGGGCATGCAGTATATGAGTTAACTCCTTCAGACCACCATGATCACATGATCTGTTTAGATACTGGTGATATTATCGAATTTACAGATGATATTATTGAAGACAGGCAAGATAAAATTGCAAAAGAGAGGGGTTATGAAATTATTGATCACAGCATGGTTTTGTATGTTAAGCCAATAAAAAAATAGATTTAACCTTGAAACCTCATTCGATATCCCCATATCGAAGGATGTAAAGGAGATTTATTTTGATAAAAGAAGACAAAGAAACAGGGGAAGCCCCAGAAGAAGAGGGTTTACTCGAAGAGAATAAGCAAGAGATTTCAGACGAAGACTTAGAAAATATAACAGAAGAACCACTTTCTCTTGATAAGCAAATAGAAGATCTGCAAGAGAAAGTTTTAAGAGCTCAAGCAGAGGTTCAAAATGTTAGAAGAATTGCAGCTCAAGAAGTAACTAGAGCAAGGTTATATGGTGCAGAATCATTAGCAAGAGAGTTCTTATCAGTAGGCGATAATCTACAAAGAGCTGTAGATTCATCTGTAGAAGGCACTGATCTAAGTTCGATGAAAGAAGGTTTAGAATTAACTTTTAAAAGCTTTGAGAGCGCTCTTAAATTAGCAGGCATTACTTCTATTGACCCTGTAGATGAGAATTTTGATCCCGAAAAACACGAAGCTCTCTCTCTAATAGAAGATGAATCTAAAGAGGAGAATACTGTTATTGAGGTAGTCCAAAAGGGATTTATGATCTTAGATCGTGTTTTAAGGCCAGCAAAAGTAATAGTCTCTAAAAAGTTAGATAAAAAATTAAATTAAGACTTGAAAAAAACAAGTTAAACCCCATTTTTAGGTAATAGAAAAAGTATTCGGAGAAAAAAGATAATGGCTAAAGTAATAGGAATAGATTTAGGAACAACAAATTCATGTGTTTCCATTATGGAAGGAGACCAAGCAAAAGTAATAGAGAACTCTGAAGGCGCAAGAACGACTCCTTCAGTAGTAGCTTATGGTGAAGAGCTTACTGTGGGAGCTCCTGCAAAAAGACAGTCAGTGACCAATCCTCACAATACTTTGTATGCGATAAAAAGACTAATAGGAAGGAAGCATGACGATGACGTTGTAAAGAAAGATGCAGCAATGGTTCCTTATAAAATTGTTGCCGCTGATAATGGAGATGCGTGGGTTGAAGCTGATGGCAACAAGTTGGCACCTCAACAAGTAGCAGCTGAAATTCTAAAGAAAATGAAAAAAACTGCTGAAGAATATCTTGGTCATGAAATTAATGAGGCAGTTATAACAGTTCCTGCCTATTTTAATGATTCTCAAAGACAGGCAACCAAAGATGCTGGAAAGATAGCCGGTTTAGAAGTTAAAAGAATAATTAATGAGCCTACAGCAGCAGCTCTTGCTTATGGGTTAGATAAAGGAAAGGGAGATCAAAAGATTGCAGTTTATGATTTAGGAGGAGGAACGTTTGATGTCTCTATCATCGAAATAGCAGAAGTAGATGGTGAACATCAATTTGAAGTCCTTTCTACTAATGGAGATACTTTCCTGGGCGGAGAAGATTTTGACAATGCATTGATTGAATATTTAGCTGAAGAATTTAAAAAAGAGTCAGGGGTTGATTTGCACAATGATGCACTTGCCTTGCAAAGATTAAAAGAAGGTTCAGAAAAAGCAAAGATTGAACTTTCAAGTAATCAGCAGACTGAAATTAATTTACCTTACATAACTGCTGATTCATCAGGACCTAAGCATTTTGTGCATAAATTAACTAGGGCAAAGCTCGAAGCTTTAGTAGAAGACTTGGTTAATAGAACTATCAAGCCAACAGAAATAGCGTTAAAAGATGCAGGACTTAAAACATCCGATATAGATGATGTGATTCTGGTTGGAGGTCAAACTAGAATGCCCATGGTTCAGGAGAAAGTTAAAAATTTCTTTGGTAAAGAAGCAAGAAGAGATGTGAATCCAGATGAAGCTGTTGCAGTAGGTGCAGCTATTCAGGGTGCGGTATTATCTGGAGATGTAACTGATGTGCTACTTTTAGATGTAACGCCTTTGACCTTGGGAATAGAAACCATGGGCGGAGTCATGACGCCTTTGATAGATAAGAACACAACTATACCTACGAATAAATCGCAGATTTTCTCTACAGCTGAAGATAATCAGACCGCAGTTACTGTTCATGTGTTGCAAGGTGAAAGAAAACAAGCAACTGAAAACAATACTCTAGGTCAATTCAACTTGACCGATATACCGGCTTCACCAAGGGGAATGCCTCAAATTGAAGTTGCTTTTGATTTAGATGCTAATGGCATATTAAATGTTTCAGCTAAGGACAAAGCTACAGGTAAAGAGCAATCAATTGAGATAAAAGCTTCTAGCGGATTATCTGAAGAAGAGATTGAGAAAATGGTTAAAGATGCAGAAGCTCATGCCGAAGATGATAAGAAATTTGAAGAACTCGTCCTAGCCAGGAATATGGGTGAAAATTTGGTCCATAGTTGTAAAAAAACTTTAGAAGAAGCTAAGGATAAGGTTGAAGATGGAGAAAAGGAATCTATAGAAAAAGGGATTGAAGAGCTTGAGTCTGCCTTAGAAGCAGGAGACAAGGAAGCAATAGATGAAAAGGTAAAAGCCTTAAGTGAGGCATCCGCCCCTCTAGCGCAAAGACTTTATGAAGAGCAGGCAAAACAAGATCAAGCTGACCAGGCAGAAGATCCAAGTTCAAGTGCCGAAGATGCTGACGTTGTAGATGCAGATTTTGAAGAAGTAAAAGAAGAAAAAGAAGTAAAAGAAGAAAAAGAAGTAAAAGAAGAGGAAAAATCTTAAGCCCACTGCTTTAGATATACCCACTTACTCAAGCAATAGTATGTCTAAGAGAGATTACTATGAAGTTCTAGGTGTCAAAAAAGGCGTCGATGAAGGAGAATTAAAAAAAGCCTATAGAAAAAAGGCTATGAAATTCCATCCTGACAGAAATTCGGATGATCCATCTGCACCAGAAAAATTTAAAGAAGCTTCAGAGGCCTATGAAGTCCTATCCGATTCTTCTAAACGAAATGCATATGACCAATTTGGTCATCAAGGCGTAGAGTCTTCAGGGTTTGGTAGCCATTCAGGAGAAGGATTCAACGATATATTCAGCGATATATTTGGAGATGTCTTTGGAGGAGGGGATCCCTTTGGAAGACGACAAAGATCCAACAGAGGATCTGATCTTCAATATTCTATGACTATCAGCTTGGAAGATGCAGTCAGAGGAGTAACAGAAAAAATTGCAGTACCCGCCCTAGAATCTTGTGATGTGTGTAGTGGCACAGGAGCAGAAAAAGGTTCAAGCCCCATTACCTGTTCAGGTTGTAATGGAGCGGGTCAGGTAAGAATGCAACAAGGCTTCTTTTCTGTAGCGCAAACTTGTAGACAATGTTCAGGTTCAGGGCAGGTTATCAAAGATCCATGCAAGCCATGCAAAGGAAAGGGGAGGATTGAAAGAAGGAAAACACTTTCTGTTAAAATTCCTGCAGGGGTAGATACGGGAGATAGAATTAGGCTAGCAGGTGAAGGAGAAGCAGGTCCTAATGGCGGTCAGACAGGAGATTTATTTGTACAAATTAAAGTGCTTCCTCATGACGTCTTTGAAAGAGATGGCAGGCATCTCTACTGTGAAGTTCCTATAAGTTTTGTTGATGCCACTCTAGGAGGAGAAATACAGATTCCTACTTTAGATGGCAAGGTTAAGATAAAAATACCTGAAGGTACTCAAACAGGTAAATTATTTAGATTAAAAGGTAAGGGAGTGGATGCTATCAGAGGCGGTTCAAAGGGAGATCTCTTATGCAGAGCTGTAATAGAGACTCCACAGAATTTAACCAAAGAACAAAAAGAGTTATTACAAAACCTCCAATCTTCATTTAATAAAAGTGATCAACAAACTCCTTTGAGTTCTGAATGGTTTGATAAGGTTAAATCTTTCTTTGAAAGCAAGTAAACTAATTCCATGTTAAATATTTTTATTTCAGGGGTTACTGGCAGAGTAGGGAAGATTCTTTTAAGTAAGATTATCCAAGAACCCGACTTGTGTATTGCTGGCGGATCTTCTAATGCCACAAATGAATCCATTGGAGAGGATTTAGGAATTTATAATGGAACTGAGACACTAGGTATTAATATAATCACTGCGATCCAGGATAAAGAAAACATAGATGCAATTATAGATTTCTCAGAACCTAAGAATTCGATGAAGCTCTTAAGGTTTGCTTCAAAAAATAATATTCCTACTTTAGTTGGAACCACTGGCTTTGAAGATAGTGAGTCAGAAGAAATGATAAAGTTAGCAAATTATTTCCCATTATTAATAGCCCCTAATACCAGTATTGGCATAGTGCTGATTAAAAGAATGATGGAATCTATAAGTTCAGAGCTTAAACTTTTTTCTACTCCTGAGATTTATGAAAGACATCATGAAGAAAAAAAAGATTCTCCTTCAGGTACGGCTTTAGATTTATCCAAAGAATTATCTTCACTAGGGAGTTATTCTGAAGAAATTGAAATACTAAGTGAAAGATCCGGTGAATCCGCTGGAGAGCATAAAATTACTCTCAAAAGACCAAATGAATTAATAGAAATATCACATTCAGCTCTAGACAGGTCACTTTTTGCAGATGGAGCTCTTGAAGCAGTTAAATGGATATCAAATCAAACCCCAGGTTTATACACAATGAATGATATTTATTCTTCTTGATTAAGCTAATTTATGTTATAAACGCATCACATTTTTAGAGGATTCTTTTGAATTCTCTATTTTAACGACACACGCGTTAGTATGCTTTGCCTTAGGTGCTGTTAGATTGCTCATCTACAGTTAGGTTCAGTAAGCGCGGAGGTATAACCAAAGTAGTTATAACTACATATAATATAGGAGAGCAAAAAATGGCTGATATCAAGCTAGAAGAGATGTTACAAGCTGGTGTTCATTTCGGACATCAAACAAAATATTGGAACCCTAAGATGAAACCTTTCATTTTTGGTGCCCGGAATAAGATACATATAATCAATCTCGAACACACTGTTGAGATGATAAAACCTGCACTAAAATTTATAGAAGGTTTGGCTCAAAAAAACAACAAGATACTTTTTGTAGGCACCAAAAGAACAGCCACAAAGGTAATCAAAGATGAAGCAAACCGATGTGCTATGCCTTATGTTAATGAGAGATGGCTTGGCGGAATGTTAACGAACTATAAAACAATCAGGTCATCTATAAGAAGACTGGAAGATTTATTGCGTCAAAAAGAAGACGGCACCTTTGATAAAATAACTAAGAAAGAAGGCCTTAAAATACAAAGAGACATCAATAGATTGCAGAAATCTATAGGTGGGATTACAGAAATGGGTGGTCTTCCTGACGCTCTATTTGTTATTGATGTAAATAGAGAATCTATAGCTGTTACCGAAGCAAGTAAAATGGGAATTCCTATAGTTGGTATTGTGGATACTAATAGCAACCCTGAAGGGATTGATTATGTTATTCCTGGTAACGATGACTCAATTCGCTCCATCACTTTGTTTACTAGAGCTGTCTCAGATGCTTGTCTGGAAGGCTCTAAGTCTGCAACTGGGTTAAAACAAGATGCTCCACAATCAGGCCCTGCAATTATTAGAAAAACTGATTCAGCTCCTGCACCAGCAGAAGCTCCGGTAGCAGAAGAAGCACCAGCAGAAGCTCCGGTAGCAGAAGAAGCACCAGCAGAAGCTCCGGTAGCAGAAGAAGCACCAGCAGAAGCTCCGGTAGCAGAAGAAGCACCAGCAGAAGCTCCGGTAGCAGAAGAAGCACCAGGAGATGTTACAGATAACCAAGAAAAGAGTTAAAGGAGGATATGTATGGTTGATATATCAGCAGCTCTTGTTAAAGAGTTAAGAGAAAAAACTGGCTTAGGCTTAATGGATTGTAAGAAAGCTTTACAAGGCTCTAATGGAGATATAGATCTTGCAATTGAAGAGCTAAGAAAAACAAGCGGTCTAAAAGCAAGTAAGAAATCTAGCAGATCAGCAGCCGATGGATTAATTGGTGCAATTTCTGAGAATGGAAAAGTTTGCATGGTAGAGGTGAACTGCGAAACTGACTTCGTTGCTAGAGATGACTCTTTCCAAGAATTTGTAAAAGAAACTGTTAATCAAGTAGCTGCTAATCCAGATGCTGATTTAGAAGAGTTATTAAGGAATGGCCTAGAAGAAAAAAGAGAAAAATTAGTACAAAAACTTGGTGAGAATATTGTTGTTCGAAGAATTTCAAGGAGTATTGAACAAGCAAATTCTGCAGGTTTATATGTTCATAGTAATAAGAAGATTGGAACAATAATTTCTTTAGAAGGAGGAAATGAAGGAACTGCAAAAGATATTGCTATGCATATTGCTGCTACTGATCCACTGGCCATCTCTCCAGCTGATATTCCTGAAGAAACAATTTTAAAAGAAAAAGAAATTTTTAAAGCTCAATCTGAAGATAGCGGAAAGCCCCCTGAAATTGTTGAAAAGATGATAGAAGGAAAAATAAATAAATATCTAGCAGAAGTTAGTTTAACTGAACAAGGTTTTGTTAAGGATCCTAACAAGAAGATATCTGATCTATTAAAAGAAAATAATGCTACGATATTAAGCTTTACAAGATTTGAAGTTGGGGAAGGTATAGAGGTTGAAAAGGTTGATTTTGCAACTGAAGTAATGGCCCAGATTGAAGGTTAATAATATAAATGCTTTTAGAGATTATTGAGGATACAACTAAAGGAATGGAGAATAGCCTGCACTCCCTGGATGTTGCTTTTAAAAAGATAAGAACGGGTCGTGCAACTGCCTCTTTGTTGGATAGTATAAGAGTAGATTACTATGACAAGCCAACACCTCTTTCTCAGGTCGCCAGTATTTCTATAGAAGATGCTAAAACTCTGGCAATTGTTCCTTGGGAAAAGGGCGTTTCACAAGGTATTGAGAAAGCTATTTCTGAATCTGATTTAGGCCTCAACCCTGCTGTTTCAGGAGATACTATTAGAGTAATTCTTCCTGATTTAACAGAGGAAACTCGAAGAGACTTTATAAAAAAAGCAAAATCTGAAGCTGAGAATGCAAAGGTTTCTATTAGAAATTCTAGAAGGGATGGAAACTCCCAGTTAAAGGAATTCTTAAAAGAAAAAGAGATTTCTCAAGATGAAGAGAGACAAGGTGAAGAAGAAATTCAAAAGCTTACAGACTTGTACGTAAGTAAGGTTGAAGTGTTGCTCAAAGCAAAAGAGACTGACTTACTAGATTTTTAGAATCCTTGTTTTATGACAAGCATATCATCAGATTCCGAAACCCCAAATCACGTAGCTATAATTATGGATGGCAACAACAGGTGGGCGTCTGCTAATAAATTACCAGGAGTTGCTGGTCATCAGAAAGGAGTGGAAAGAGCCAGAGAAGCAGTAGAATTTGCTGTTGAATCAGGATTGAAGACTTTAACATTATTTGCATTTAGTAGTGAGAATTGGGGCAGATCGAACGAAGAAGTGGAATTGCTCATGGAGCTTCTCAATCAGGCTCTTCAAGAACAAATTCCTAATTTAAAAAAGAACCTAGTCCAATTAACCTTCATTGGAGATTTAGAAAGGTTTAACCCTACTTTAATTGAACAAATGAGAATTTCTGAAAAAGAAACTTTGTGCTCAGAGGGAAGTAAAAATCTTGATTTAGTAGTAGCTGCAAGTTACGGCGGTAGATGGGACATCTTGCAAGCAGCAAAAAAACTTGATTCATCAGGAACTGAAGAACAATTATCTTCTTTACTCTCAACAAATAAATTTCAAGATCCTGATCTTTGCATAAGGACAGGTAATGAATTCCGTATCAGCAATTTTCTTCTATGGCAGCTTGCATACTCTGAATTATATTTCCCAGAAATCCTTTGGCCTGATTTTGATTCAAACCAATTCCAAATAGCTCTTGATGAATATTCTAGGAGAAGTAGACGATTTGGAGACACTTCAAATTTTCAGAATAACTAATGGATGTTCAAAGATTAATTAGTGCTTTTATAATGGTAATCACTATATTAAGTGCAATTATTTTCTTACCTTCATCTTTTTTATTAGCCTTCGTAGCTTTTATAGTTGGAGTTTCTAATTGGGAATTCTTTAGATTAAGATTTTCTTTTTTAGTCTCTATCCTTGCTAGTATTACTCTAGCTCTTCTAATGATTTTTACTGCAAGTTCAGGATCATTTTATTACTTATTATTGCTGTCTATGTCCTTATGGATTTTATTGGGATTATTCACTATTTCTTTTCCTCATAGTAAAGAATTCATGCAAAATAGTGTCCTGACATGGCTTTCTGGACTAATAATACATCTTTCATTTTGGTATTCGATATCTTTCATTATTACCCAATCTGCTACAGATCTTCAAATCTACAATATTGAGGGGCGGTACCTTTTGGTTCTTATAATTTCACTAAGTGCCCTAATGGACACTTTAGCTTATTTTGGGGGTAGAAAATTTGGAAAAAGGAAATTTCTTAAGAATATAAGCCCTAACAAAACCTTAGAAGGCTTCATAATTGCAGTTGGTACAGTCCCAATTGTATTTACTATTTTGTTTAGCTTTATTACCAATCTCCCCACCTTAAGTTTATTCATTATATTTTTGATTACCAGCCTATTCTCTGTGCTTGGCGATGCTGCAGCCAGCTTATTCAAGAGAGTTGCTGGGGTCAAAGATTCATCAAATCTTATACCTGGCCATGGAGGTGTTTTTGATAGAATAGATAGCCACCTTGCGGCCATTCCTTTGTTTATTATTGTTTCTCTTACAATATTTTGAACATGAAGGTAGCAATCTTAGGCTCTAGCGGTTCTATCGGCACTTCCACATTGAATGTTATAAAAGAAAACTCGGATCATTTTTCTTTAAATTTACTCACAGCGAATACAAATGATAAAAAACTGTTAGACCAATGTAAAAGCTTCCATCCTAAATATGCTTATATGGCTGATATTAAAGCTTCTAAAAAACTTCAAAAAAACCTAAAGCTTGAAGGTGTAAAGACCCAGGTTTTAACCAGCGATAAAGATTTGCATGACGTTATTGCAAGTGATGAGACTGAAATAGTTGTAGCTGGAATGGTTGGTGTAGCAGGACTAGAACCAGTCTTGACATCGATCGTGAATGGGAAAAGATTACTGCTTGCCAACAAAGAATCCTATGTTGTGGCCGGCGAGTATTTAAATAATTTAGCAGAACAAAACAAAGCAACTATTTTCCCTATTGATAGTGAGCATAGTGCTATTCATCAGTGTTTGGCGGGTTCTTTAAACAACAAAAATGATGTATCTAAAATTGTACTTACAGGTTCCGGAGGACCTTTCCTAAATACAGATACTAAGCTATTGAAAGATATTACACCCGAAGAGGCGATCTCTCACCCAATATGGAATATGGGAAAGAAAATTTCAGTAGATTCTTCAACCATGATGAATAAAGGCTTGGAGCTTATTGAGGCCAGGTGGTTATTTAATATTGAAGATATTGAGATTCTTATACACCCTGAGGGCATTATCCATTCAATGGTGGAGTTCAAAGATAATTCCGTAATAGCTCAACTCTCTCTGCCAGATATGAAAATTCCAATTGCATATGGCTTGGGCTATCCGTCCAGGATTGCCTCCGGTACAGAAAATTTGAATTTAGCAAAATTAGGATCTTTAAACTTCCTTAACCCTGATTTTAATAAATTTCCTTGTTTAAATTTAGCTTTAGAAGCAATGAGTTGCAGTGGTAATGCTCCTGCTGCTCTAAATGCAGCTAATGAAGAAGCCGTTGCAGCTTTCTTAGAAAACAAGATACGATATTTAGATATACACAAGGTTATTTCTATAGTTATGGATAGAATTGAGATTTCAACTGTCAAAGATATTCAAGATGTATATGAAACGGATAGATTTGCAAGAGAATGTGCATTGCAATCAATTAAGGCTTTATAAATGGAATCAATTCTAGATCTAATTATCATTATTTCTTCTTTTGTTCTCTTATTGGGAGTGATTGTTGGCATACATGAACTAGGGCATTTTTCAGCTGCAAGATATTTTAATATTTACGTCATTAGATTTAAGATTGGGTTTGGTAAAACCTTCTTCAAAAGATTCGATAAACATGGAACAGAATTCTCTTTTGGAATATTACCTTTAGGGGGGTATGTTCAAATGCTGGGTGAGGCAACCCCTCAAGAAGAAGGTATGCAAGTCAATACTGAAGTTGAGGCTCAAAAAAAGATTTCATATAAAGAAGCGACCTTAGGCGCTAGGGCCATAGTTACTGCAGCTGGTCCAATCGCTAATTTTATTTTAGCTATAGTTGCTTATTTTTTTATTTTTCTTATAGGTGCAAAGGAATTAGCTCCTGTTGTTGGAGGGGTTGAACCAGGAACTTTAGCTTCAGAGATAAACCTAGAGATAGGAGATAAAATACTATTAATTGATGATAATGAAGTAGTTAGCTTCAATGATGTAAACGGATATTTAGCTTCTAGAATAGGTGAGACGGGAGTTTTAAGAATTACATCAATACCTGCAGGATCAAATATTTCAGTAACGAAAGAGGTTACTATTAAAAGCTGGTTAAAGGGTGTTAGCCAAACATCTCCTGTTACAAGTTTTGGCATAGCCCCTTTTATACCTGCACTAGTCAGTTCGGTTCAAGAAGGGGGGCCTGCAGACAAAGCAGGGATTTTGAAAGGAGATATTATTATTTCAGTAGAAGGTTCTAAGATACAAACTTGGAATCAATTATCACAAAATCTATCAAGTAAATTCGATAAAGTCATCTCTATTGAAGTGGACAGAAGAGGACAAAGTATCGACTTTAGATTAACTCCAAATAGAATTTCAAGCGAAACCGGTATAGAAAGAGGAGTTATTGGGATCATGAGATTATCAAGCCTTGATGACTTACCAGAGTATTTATTGATTGATAATAAAGAAAATATAGTTGGAGCCTTCGTGAAGGCTATTACTCAAACTTATAAATTTATTGTATTGATTTTAGACTCTATAGGGAAAATGATATCCGGTTCAGTCTCGGCAGATAACATAGGAGGACCAATTCAAATTTCTTTGTTAGCCGGTTCAGCAGCAAAAGCAGGGTTGGTTTCTTTCTTATCTATGTTAGCAATCTTAAGCATAAATTTAGGGTTAATAAATTTATTTCCTATACCCATATTAGATGGAGGGCAGCTGGTTCTAATAGCAATAGAAAAGATAAAAGGTTCGCCAGTTTCTGACTCTTTTCTAGAGTATTCGTTTAGACTAGGCATTTTTATGGTAGCCAGCCTGATGGTGTTCGCAATATTTAACGATATAGTCAAAATTATTTAATGTTTAAATCTAAAATTACTTCATTATTTTTTAGTGGTTTGTTGCTTTTTAGTCTTGCTATATCACAAAGCATAAACTCCGCAGACGAGAAATGGTTGGTTGAAGATATAAGAATCAGTGGACTTCAAAGGGTTTCTGCTGGAAGTATATTTAATGTTTTACCATTGGCTGTAGGTGATAATGTAGATGCTTACGACCTGCAAAATGCAGCTAAAGTAGTCTTTAAAACAGGTCAATTTGATGATATACAAGTGGGAAGAGATGGTAATACTCTTATTTTAAGCATCACAGAACGTCCGTCGATCGCATCTATAGAATTAGACGGCAATAAGGCAATCAAAACTGAAGATTTAATAAAAGGCTTAAATGAAGCCGGTCTTTCTCAAGGGCAGGTATTTAAAAGATCTATCCTTAATGGCTTAGCGCAAGAGATTCAGCGTCAATACGTTTCTCAAGGTCGCTACGGTGCTCTAGTTGAAGTTGATACGGAATCTAAACCAAGGAATAGAGTTGCATTGAATATAGAGATAGAGGAAGGTGAAGTTGCTGTTATTAGCAATATAAACTTGGTCGGGAATAAAACTTTTCCTGACGAAGAGATTCTAAAAATCTTTGAACTCGGAACCGGCGGTTGGTTATCGTTTATAACTAATGATGACAGGTATTCAAGAGAAAAACTGAAAGGCGATATAGAATCATTGACTTCTTTTTACAAGAATAGAGGCTATGTCGAATTTAAGCTTGATAGCTCCCAAGTAACTATTACTCCAGATAAGCAATCTGTATTTATAACCCTTAATATCACAGAAGGAGAGACTTACGAGATTGGCGAAATAAACATTGCAGGAGACTTGCCGATAGAAGAAGAGGTTTTGAGATCTTTAATTTTAGTTCAGCCAGGAGATATTTTCTCTCAATATTATGTAACTGAAACTGAAGAAATATTTACAAATATCCTAGGGAATGAAGGCTATAGTTTTGCTGAGATTAATGGTGTAACTGATGTGAATGATGAAACAGGAAAAGTGGATTTAACTTTTTATGTGGACTCTCAACAGAGAACCTATGTAAGAAGAATTGTTTTTAAAGGTAATAAAAGAACTCATGATGTTGTTTTAAGAAGAGAAATGCGTCAAATGGAAGGTGCTTGGGCCTCCAATAACCTAATTGAGAATTCGAAACTAAGGCTTGAAAGGCTGGGCTATTTTAAGGAAGTTGAATCCGAAGAAATACCAGTTGCGGGAGTGAGTGATCAAATTGATGTAGAGTTTTCAGTAGAAGAGGAATTCTCTGGTTCTGTAGGAGGCAGTCTTGGCTATGGAGCGTACGGATTAGTTCTAGGACTTAACTACAATGAAAACAATGCCTTTGGGACAGGTAAGGCTATAGGCATAGGTATTAATGACAGCTCTTGGCAAAGAAGTTACTCATTTAATTACGGAGAACCTTATTACAGTATTGACGGTATCAGTAGAGGCTATAACGCCTATTTTAGAGCTTCAGATTATGGTCAATTCAACGTAGCGAGCTACACATCTGATGCATTTGGTGCAGGAATACAATTTGGGTTGCCCATAAGTGATATCGAAAGAATAGGATTAAATCTAAATTATGACAATACCGAAATAGATACAGGATCTACACCAGCCTCTCAGATAATAGCTTTTACTGCTTCTGAAGGCACAAAATTTGAAGTTTTAAAGTCCCAATTTATTTGGTCCAAGATAAGTCTTAACAGAGGTTTATTTCCAACTGCAGGTCAATCTCAAGCTTTTGCTTTGCAGCTAGCCATACCAGGAAGTTCATTAACCTACGCAAAAGCAACTTACAGGCATAAATATTTTAAACCAATTTTTGGAGGAAATATTATCTTTGGTTTGAGAGGTGAAATAGGCTTATTAGAACCTTACGGGGATACAGAAATAGCACCTTTCTTTGAGCATTTCTATTCGGGTGGAATAAGTTCCGTAAGGGGTTTTAAACAAAATACCTTGGGCCCTAGAGCAACACCTTCGTTGTACTATCTAGGTTCAGATGGCAATCCGATCTTGGATGATAATGGAAACGCTATAGCCAACCCTTATGCGTATTACGATAATGATAGGTCCATAGGCGGTGCATACTTGGTTGAGGCAGGCTTTGATTTTATCTTTAAGTTACCTTTTATTGAAGATCAGAGATCCATGAGGAGCTCCTTTTTTATAGACATAGGAAATGTTTTTTCTAAAGATTGTGGTAATGAACTTATAAACATTAATTGCAGCGAATTGGATTTAGCTGAATTAAGGTATTCTTACGGCATAGGAGCAACTTGGATTACTCAACTAGGTCCCATGTCCGTAGCAATTTCAAAACCAACAAATGCAGGCCCTTTAGACGAAACCGAATCTTTTCAATTTGAAATAGGTACACAGTTTTAAAATGAAAATTACTGCATCTAAAACTTCTAAACGTCTTAACAAACCGTTAAACTGCCTTCACGATTATTAATCAACTTACTTTAGGAAATATTATGGACCTTAATAAAAGAAATATATTGTTAACTTTAGTGCTAGCTCTAGCACCTTTAAGCATTTATTCAGCAGATTTAAATATAGCAACTATAGATCCTCAAGCAGCTTTGATGTCTACTGATGCTGCAAAACAAGAATTTGAAGAAATGCAAAATACTAAAGAATGGACTGAAGTATCTGAAGAGTTGCAAGGCAAGGAGACTGAGGCCAGAGAGATTCAAGAAAGAATTCAAAAAGAAGGCCCAACGATGTCTGATGAGGAAAAACAAGAAGCTTCAAAAAGATTCCAATCCTTATTGCAAGATATAGATTTCTTAAGAAAAAAACTTACTGAAATACAAAAACAAGTTATTCAAATAGTGCAACAGCAGCAAGCAGAAAAATATCAAGTCATCATGACCGAGCTTATCAGGGCAAAGGCAATAACAATTCTGTTTGATAAAGGGCAGGGCTCATCTTTAATGTATGCTGATCAAGGCTTCGATATCACGCAGGAAGTTGTTGATGCAATGAATCAACAAGAAGAGTAATTGTTTTAAGTGTCCTCTAGCGCAGGTATTACTCTAGGAGATCTTGCTCAGGAGATAGGAGCAGAATTACAAGGTGATCACAAAAAAATAATTCTTGGCTTAAATTCAATAGAGAAAGCAAATAAAGACCAACTAAGCTTTATTTTTAGAGATACCTTTATACCTCTCTTGGCTACAACAACGGCTGGCGCAGTTATTCTTTCAGAAGATAAT
>Ga0209090_10000116_pt1 | contig 47605 bp, 35 predicted proteins | sample ArcticOcean_MG_C_9_FD_187432 | JGI IMG/M metagenome (GOLD analysis project Ga0209090, IMG submission 187432) | Marine microbial communities from western Arctic Ocean - ArcticOcean_MG_CB2_152 (SPAdes) (version 2) | ecosystem: Environmental > Aquatic > Marine > Oceanic | place: Arctic Ocean... | reverse complement strand
TTTAAACTGTTTGCTAAAAATCCGTTGCCGCCTGTAATCAGAACTTTCATTACACAATCATCTCAACATCGTTGGCATAATTTGTAAAGCCGTTTTCTTTAACAACTTTAAGTACAGAATTTACTCTGCTTACTAATTCGTCTTTGTGGGAAATTAAGAAAATATTTTTGTTTTGTGTTCTACTCATATCTTTAAGCACAGCCATAGAACTTTCAACACCTGATATATCCATACCAGCATCTACAAGCTCATCTATAAACAGTAAATTAATCTGTTGATACAGACTTTCCCAAACATCTCTGAATGCCCAACTTAAACTTAATATTAGTCTGTTTCTTTCACCTCTACTTAAATTGTCAAAGTCTAATTCTCTGCCTAGCTCTTCGATACGCACACTTAGGTCTGATTGGAAAGTTACTGAGTGCGGAAGTTTTACTTTGCCCAAGAAGTGTGCTAATCTTTGATTCAAGTAGGTTAAGTTTTGTTCAATAATTCTTGTTCTTATAAATGAATCTTTTGCTGTTAGCAGTTTGTATAAAAACTCTTGGTGCCTGTGCAAATCTTCCATCTCGTTGGCCTTTTCAAAACTAACTTCTTGTATTGCAGTTTTTTTAAGTTCTTCGACTTGTTCTGCATAAGGATCATGTTTTGCTTCATTTTGTTCTAGCTGTCTTTTTAGATCCTTTAAGGATCCTTTATGATTATATGCTTCGTCCATGGAGTCATAATATGTGTCTGGAGTATTGCCTAAATCACCTATTTCATCTATGTCGTGTTGTATTTTTGCAAGATTACTTTCTAATTTTTCAACATCTATTTTACCTTCGGATAGTGTTGCTTTAAGTTTGTCTACAAGATGTGTGTGCTTGTCGTCTAGTAATTCTTGCTCACATGTCGGACATTTTTGTTGTGCCGCATATTCTAAATCACCCTCAGTTTTTTCAACTGTGCTTTTTGCTTTAGTAAAAGAATCCTCATGATATGCTTTTTCTTTTTGTAAACTTCTTAATGCAGTTTGCATTTCACTATGTTTTTGCAGACGTTTGTGTGCATCCAGTTCCGCTTTGATATCTACTTTTTCCAGTTCTGTTATTGCTTCTGCAAAACTGTTAGCATCTTGTTCTTTTTGTGTTTGCCATGCACTAGATCTTATTTTTAAACTTTCAATTGATTCTTTAATTTTTTCATTGGATGCAACTCTTGTATCTAGCAATAGTTTTTCTTCAGTTAGTATTTGTTTGGTTGCTTTTTGTTTTTCTTTTAATAAATCTGCTTTAGCTGATAGTAGTGTTATACCAAGTAGCTGTTCGATAATTTCTCTTTGTTCTGCTTGTTTGGTTGATAAAAACGGTTGTGTATAAGTGTTCAATGCAATTATATTTTTAAACATAGCATGAGTCATACCCATCAGTCTGTTTATTTCTAATTGTGTTTCTCTGTTTTCACCCTGTGCTTCATTTGATTCTAAGTTTTGCTCAATGTCATTTGCATAGAATTTAAATATCTGAGGTTTTCTTCCTCTTTCAATAGTGTACTCGATATTGTTCTTTATAAACTTGACACTTGTGATCATGCCCTTTTCGTTAGTTTTGTTAACAAGATTATCTCTTCTAATATTTGTTAGGGCTTCTCCAAAGAACACATATGATAGTGCATTGATAATAGTAGTTTTACCTGTACCGTTCCTAGCACCTGCATCGTCACCACCTAGGTCCATGTTCTCACCAATAACAAGCACTAGGCTTTTGTCGGCGAAGTTAATTGCTTGGACCTGATTGCCCACGCTCATGAAGTTCTTAACTGTTAGTTCTTTAATTGTTAACATCTAAATCATTGTAAATTGCTGTGAGTATATTTTTGTCGTAAGTTTCTGAATCAACACCTTGTAATTGTTTGATAACAATTTGATCCACACTGTCAAACTTTTGCACCTTAACAAGTGGTTGTTGTGCTTGATCAATTTGTTCTGGTATTAGTTGTAGTTCTCTTAAATTGTATTTGTCTATAAAAGTTTCCCTGATAAAGTTTGCCTCTTCATATGATATTTTTACATCAAGTGTAACCCTCACATACATTTTAGGTTTTAAATATTTTTCTGGATCTTCTAATAGCTCACTTATTTTGATAGTGATATATCTTGGCATATCAGGCCAATTAATATATTTAGGTTTTCCACCCATTTCTATAATCATCATGCCTCGATCATCGTCCCAAGCATCTGCGTAATTGTGCGGAAATGCATTACCCATATACGTTACATTTTTCATCTGTTGTCTTTTATGGAAGTGTCCGGAGAACACTTGTTCACAGCCTGCAAAATGATCAGTTTGTATTCCGCCAACATCTGGCATGTCTACCATAGCATTCATTTTAAAGTATGGCAGTTCGAAATGTCCAAACACATATTGTTGTTTCATTTTTTGAATTTTTTTATATTCGTCTCCCACTATCCACGGAATAATTGCAACATCATCTTCAACAATCCATTCATTAACAAGATGTATGTTTGGTATGTTTCTTATAAACTCCATAGAATTAATTTCTCTTTTTTCTCTGTAGAATAAATCGTGATTGCCCATGATAACATAAACCTTCTCAAACGCCGCACCTAGTTTTTCCATGTTAGACACTGTATAGTTCATTGTGGAAACATTGGTTGAAGATCTATGATGATGCCAATCACCTAGGAATATGCAAGTTTCACAGCCTTCTGCTTTGGCTTGCTCTATAAACCATTTTACAAAATCTTCACAGTCGTCGTTGTGTATTCTAGAATTACCCTTCATGCCGAAGTGTATGTCTGTAAAACAAGCAACTTTTTTAAAGAATGCCATTTATACTACCATCTCTTTTTTACAATTGGTTGGTGATTGGTCATGTCAACTTTTTTAGATTTAACTCCTTCGAAGTCTTTTGATTCAATCTTGCCTTTTTTCTTTAATGCTCTATTCAATTTTGCAATACCAGTTTTATTAACCTGCATAACATCACCATGTACAGTCTTCATTCTTTTTATGTGTGCAGGTGATTTTGCATCATTCTCATTTTGTCTAGTAAACGAAGGCATCATGTTATTAACTTCTAACAGGTCGTCTCTGATTGCTTGATTTTTCTTTTCTATGTTTAGTATTCTTGTAAAACTATTTGTAATAGCCGCTGTGTAATATGCAAACGGATTGTCTGATTTTGACTCATCGAATTGCAAACCAATTTGTGATAGTTGCATCAGTGCTTGTGACTGCATCTCATCATTGTATGTGTAACCTCTCCAATTGGATCTTGTTCCATACCGTTCACACAATTTCATATACATCATTGCTAAACTATTGGTCATCTTGCCATGAGTACAACTAAAGTTTCCGTTGTCCATGCCGCCTACCCAATGTGATTTTCCTACGCATTGTGGAGTACCTTTGATATCAAGCCTATAATGTTGAAATGGTGGAAAGTTTACTTTTGTGTGATGATCTGCAACTGTTTTTTTATTCTTTTTTCTTAGGTCATCTAGTGGTACATGATCAAACATCATTACCCTAAACACAAGATCTGTCTTTTCGATCTTCCTAGGCGACAATGTGTAGTCTGAAAGTTTAATCTTTTTAAGTCCTGCCTCTTTGGCTTGTTCCCATGCTACCTGTGTTAATCTCTTTGCTTTGGCTTTTCTAGCCTGTGCCACAGCACTAGCATTTAGTTTCTTTAAACTAGGCACTATTAAATCAAACTGCGAATCATCATCACCGACATATGAGCAGTAGGTATTTTTACTGGCATGTATTTGGGCCAACAAATCTCTGTTATTTAGGTACTTTACTCTTTTCATAATTCTCCAATATTGTTAGTGTAAAAGTGACCACAAACAGGTCTGTTGTTATCGTGCCGTATGGGTAATTAAATGCGCCTATTATTGTGCCTATAAATATAGTTTATAGTATACAAAATTATGAAAAGGAAAGCAACCATTTAGTATGTCAATTAATATACCACAAAAGCCGTCACTAGGTAAAACTATCAAAAACTTAGGATCGGGATTTATCAACAAGACATGGGCACGACTAACGGGTGCTGGATTGGGTGATAATAGTCGTATACAGTCGGCTAAAGCAAAATGGTCTGGCAGAGGATCTACTAGAGATTGGAGGGTTAGATTACAATTACCAGATCAGTCAGCATTCAGACATTTGTTAGAGAACAACGAGATACTAGCACCACTAGAGGAATCAAATGGTGTGTTTTGGCCAATAACACCTGCAGTAATTGTACAGAACTCGGCAAACTATAATGCACTAGCACAAACACACAACAACTATCCTTTTCAAGCATATCAAAATTCACAAGTGGACACGATTAGTATAGTGGGAGAATTTCCAGTGCAAAATGCTGAGGATGCCAAACATTGGATAGCCACAGTAAAATTTTTAAGAACAATGAGCAAAATGGCTTTTGGTGACAGCAAAGAAAAAGGCTCACCACCACCTATTATGCATTTCTCAGGATACGGAGATCATGTTTACAACAAAGTTCCAGTAGTAATAAATCAATTCAGTGTTGAACTAAGACCTGGCATTGATTACATTTCTACAAAACAGCACGAAGTTTTAAGTTTAGGCAGTGGAGGAGTTGAAGGCGAAGATGGTGATAGATTCAATGCAGATGCAGACATGGCGGCCGATGCCTCATGGGCACCAACAATATCAACAATTTCTTGTATGGTAACTCCAGTTTACAGCAGAGATACAATTAAAAACTTTTCATTGAGAAAATTTGCCGATGGATCTCTAGACACAGAAAGAGGAATAGGTTTAGTATAATGGCTGATTATTCAAACACATCACCATATTATGCTACTCCACAAAATAATATCAATCTAGGAATGTTTGTGCCAAGATCAATAACAGCAGAACTAGATGATCAAACATATACCATAGAAAGAACCTATGCGTATAGACCAGATTTGTTAGCATATGATCTTTATGGCACTCCACGACTATGGTGGGTATTCGCACAACGTAACCCAGATCAAATTGAAGATCCGATATATGATTTCAAACCTGGAGTAACAATTCAATTACCTAAGGCGAATAATATTTCTAGTGATTTAGGAGTATAGAATGGGTAAATTTTCAGATTATTATCAACGAGCCAAAACCGATATAACAAAAAGAGCATCTAAAGAAGTTAACAATTTTATTACAAAAAACATTCATGATGTAAAGAATAAGATCGGGGAAAAAGTTAATGACATTACAGGACTGAACTATAATGACTGGGACGGTGTTGATGTAGCATCTTTTGGTGTAGTAAAAGAAGAAGTAACATCGACAGACAATGAATCCGGCTTACACACAAATAGCTTACACAAATTTGCCACCCACAACTATATTCTTACATTAAGCGGTATCTCTGAAGTAGAAATGAAAACTCATGCATTCTTAGATAATCCTGTGCATGATATTATTGCAAGATCTGGAGGTATAGGAAATCCGCAGGTTAGCAATGGCAAATTTAAACAATATAACGATAAACTTAAAAAAGAAGAAGACTTTTATGGATCAGCTGAAGGAAAGAATTTTGGTGTAGGAAATAAAACAACCAACGACACATACGATCCAACTAATTCTGTCAAAATTTTAAATGACGGATTAGACCTGTTTTTAGAGGATCTTAATCTATTAAGCACTGTTGGACCAAACGCAGAGAGAGGACTAGCAAATTTAAATAAATTGAACTTTACTGTTGTTGAGCCATTCGGGGTATCATTGGTAGAAAAAGTAAAAGCGGCAACATTCGTAAACGGATATAGGGATTTTATGGATGCACCGTTACTGCTAACAATACAGTTTAAAGGCACAGATGAGAATGGAAAACAAATAACTGCCGAGGAAAAAAATTTTGAGAGAAAAATTCCAATACTTATTGTGAGAGTTGAGTTTGAGTTGGATCAAGCAGGAACAAAATATCAGTGTGTAGCAGTACCACATGGAGATTTGGGCCATGATGATAGATTTAAATTTCCTAAGACTCAAATAACAACCACTGTAAGCAGTGTAGGTGAATGGATAAAAGAGGTTACAAAACAACTAGACCAAGACCAAGACCTTGAAATAAGTGAGGGAGTGAGAACATATAAAGATCAATATGAATTTATAGTATCTAATGAAGTTGCAGACCAAGCCAAGTATGCTAAAACTTTAAGTTCAACCATGGCAGAATCTAATGCAAGTCTTTTTACAAAATTTTGGAACAGCTATGTAGCTGGGGAAAAAACTAAAATTGATACAGCACCTGTTATCAAACTAGCAGATGCACAAGTGGACGGACAAACAAGCCTGATAAAATATTTTGAAGATGCTATTAGAACAGGCGAAGGGTATTCTGCTATTGCAGATAGGTTTTGGCAGTATTGGCACATGCAAATGACAGGGTCTACTTCTAGCCCCACAACAGTTGGCCCGGCCAAAGATTCAGTAGATACTGGAAAAGTCTTAACAGATTTTTATAACAGTGATCAATTTACTGCAAAAGCAAAAGACAACCAGTGGATTCCTTGGTTTGAAATTAAAGTAAGTGTAGAAACTCCGAACCCCGAGTTAATTGACCCTGTACGAAAAGTAAGTCCAAAGAGAATAATATTTAAAGCAATACCAAAAAGGCTACACTGTTTGAAATTTTTTCCACCTGGCGTTAGTTTAGGATTTATGGATTGGTCAAAATGGGTTAGAAAAAAATACGATTATATATACACCGGTGATAATGTGGATATACAAAATTTAAGAATCGATTATAAGGTTGCTTACTATTTGAGAAACGTGAGACCATTTAAAGACGAGTATAAAGCAAAAGGAACGTATGACAAATTTGAAGAAAATCTTATAAAGGCATTTGGAAGTGGGGATTCTGATATTAGAATTGAACCAAGCAATATATCAGGGACAAGCTCAATGAACTCAAATTCAAATAAATCACAACAGTTCTATGATTACATAACAAATCCACAAGTGGATATGATTAAAATAGAATTAGAGATATTAGGAGATCCAGCATTTATTTGTCAGGATCAATTTATTAACATACACCAAGACAGATCAAAAAAAGCAAAAGGAATCGGTCCCGGAGTAATTAGTAAGACATACGGCAGTTTCAACTCAGAAAATTTTCAACCAATGATTGAGCTAAATTTTGTAAGACCGCCCGATGATATAAATGATGTTAAAGGAACATATGGTCATATGAAATTTACCGGAAATAAAAAAGATAATACCTATTCCGGAATATACCAAGTAACCAAAGTAGATTCAAAATTTAATCAAGGAGCATTCACACAGACGTTGTATTGTGTTAGATTAAATCAGCAACAAGGAGGCTCTATTGGCAAGATTGTAAATAGTATCATTAATAAAGATGTAACATCACAAGCTGAAAGTGTAAAGACAGAAGGGTGGAACCATATGGATGATTATTACAGCAAAACAGGCAATGAAGAAATCTATGGAATTGTTAAAAAAAATCCTAGGCTTTCCGAAGAGGCAAACAAATTAATGAATAATCTAGGTAAAAAAGACTTTATAACAGGCGGCATTAATAAATGGAAAAAGGATTAATTTAGATGGGTTATAAAATATCAAGCGGATTTGCAGACACAAGTGACAATCAAAAAGACTTTAATCAAAAAGGTATGCAAAAAGATTCAGGCCCGTTTATTGCAGTTGTTAAGAACACAGTGGATCCTCTTAGAATGGGAAGACTAGGAGTAGTAGTTCCTGAACTATCCAGAACAGATGGACACCAAATTAATGCAGAACAGGTAATATGGTGTCAGTACTTGTCACCGTTTTATGGTGCAAAGCCTTTCAAAGCAAACACAATGGACGGCGACGCAGGGCCACAACAACGGTCATATGGTATGTGGGCTATTCCACCTGATGTGGACACTAACGTATTAATAATATTTGCCAAAGGTGAAAAAGGACAAGAAAACGCATTTTGGTTAGGCTGTATACAAGAACCTTTAACAAATCAACAAGTACCTGGTATGGGGTCATCAGAAAACACATACAACAATACAAATTCTATTAGTGGCAGAGAACGAGGCATAGCCGCAAAATCCGGACAGAAAGTAAAAAATTACGGCACAAATTTTTTACCGGTAGAAGAAAAAAATAAAAAAGTATACGGACAAGGTGAATCAATCGAAGGTATATCTAATTGGAAGTACCCAGTTAATGATGTGTTAGCTGAACAACTGTTTGCAGAAGGATTAATTAAAGACGATATTAGAGGTACAACATCAACAAGTGCAAGAAGAGAAACACCCAGTCAAGTGTTTGGTTGGAATACACCAGGCGGAATAAGTCAAAACTCTCGAGAATTAAACATTGGTATAAACAATACACCTTTACAAGTAGACAGAGATCTTGGACATTGTTTTGTTTTAGATGACGGAGACGAAAAAGGTCAAAATAGACTTGCAAGAATTAGAACATCATCGGGACACCAATTGTTAATGCACGATACAGACGGTGTTGTGTATCTTGCAAATGGTTCAGGGAAAGCATATATAGAAATGTCCAAAGACGGAACAATAAGCATATTTTCCGCGGCAGGTATTAACATAAGATCTGGAGGTGACTTTAACCTACACTCAGACAGAGATATTAACTTCCATGCCAAGCAGAGAATTAGAATGGTTGCTGATATAAACATTGCCAACAGTGCACCACAATTATACAACATGGGTAAGTATGGAATTTTTAATGCTTCACAAGAGTCTGCAATACAAAGTTATGCCAAAGGTAGCATAATGTCACACGCTGACGGTTCACAACTGCACAGTGCTGGTGGACGTATGGATCTGAAAGGTAAAAGGATTGATTTAAACTCAGGAGGTAAATCTGCACCGTCATATGGTTGCAGTTGGTTAACACCCGAGCATGAGAACGTGGCAATTATTGTTACAGATGGCAAAGACATAGATGTAGAAAAACCAATCAAAGAAGGTGGTGATCCAAACACGCTAGATGTTAAAACAACAGTGTCGGACTTTGTGACACACGAGCCATACGCAAGACAAAGCAGTCAAGCACGTAAGAAAAAATATGTTAGCCAGATAATAGAAGAAATTAAAAAAAGTAATCCAGACATGTCGTCAGCAAAATTAAAAGAAATAAAAGAAACATTAATGGCAAACAAAACAGTAGCCGGAGTATCAGATCAGGTTAAAAAACTTGTGGCATTAAATGACGACGTAACCTTAAAAGTTGAACAAATAACCGGAATAGTCGATACAGCAAAAAATCTTGAAAATATAATCAAACAAGAAGCATTAGGATTTGTGCAAGGTATGTTATCAGGCAACATATCTGAAAGTGTGGCCCAAATAAAACAATATGCCACTATTGCAGAAAACTTCTTTTTAGGATCTAAAACTGGACCAGCCGGTATGTACAGAAATCCATCAGGAATATCCACAGCATTTAAAAGTGCAGGCGAATTCCTTACTAAATTAAAATTTTGGTAGAATAAATATTACAAATGGCATACAATTCAAATTCATCAAATAGTACAGGCGGCGGGTCAGTCACGTTCAAAGGTTTTTCATCTCGAGCAGAGCAGAAAAATTTTAAACTGTACGATTTTGAAGTAGCCAAACAGGATCTAATTAATAGATTGTCAGTGCGTAAGGGAGAACGTGTTGAAAATCCGGAGTTTGGAACAATAATTTACGATGCTATATTTGAACCGTTCACAGAAGCACTTAAACAAGCAATACTTGAAGATGTAACTGCAAACTTAAATGGTGATCCGCGTATATCAACCAATGAAATAACAGTTAGAGAAGCAGATAAAGGCATAGCAATAGAGGCTTCAATAACATATGTTCCGCTAAACATCACTGAAAAAATGTCATTTAACTTTGATGAAAACTCCCTGTTGCGCCTATCTTAAAGTACGCACTTAATATATCCTATAAATACCATTGTTAATATTAATAAAAAACAATGGCCACTACAGACAGACAAAATAGATTATTAGTTGCAGAGGATTGGAGAAAAATTTACCAATCTTTCCAACAAGCAGACTTTAAATCCTACGATTTTGAAACACTTCGTAGAACAATGGTCAATTACCTAAAGGAAAATTATCCGGACGATTTCAATGACTTTGTTGAAAGCTCTGAGTATGTGGCACTTTTAGATTTAATTGCCTACATAGCACAGGCACTATCATTCAGAGTTGATCTAAATGCTAGAGAAAACTTTTTAGAAACAGCAGAAAGAAGAAATTCAATTTTAAGATTAGCAAGACTGATCAACTACAATGCAAAAAGAAATCAACCAGCAACTGGGCTATTGAAAGTAAATGCAATATCCACAACACAAGATGTAAGAGATTCATCTGGAGCAAATGTTTCCAATCAAACAGTTATTTGGAATGATTCTGCAAATTCAAATTATAGAGAACAATTTACAGCAATACTGAATGCGGCCAATCAAACAGGACAGCTATTCGGAAATCCAAGAGAGTCAAACAAGATTGGAGGCATTGACACAGATGTCTATACATTAAGTTCGAATCAATCAGACTTGCCAATGTTTAACTTCACCTCAAGTGTAGGCGGAGTAAACAGAGATTTTGAAATAGTGCCGTCAACACTAGAAGACTCAGAATCTATATACGAATCGAGACCAATAGAAGGCACAGGACTTACCTATACATATAGATCAGACGGTTCCGGAGACAGTTCCAACAACACAGGATTTTTCTTTTTGTTTAAACAAGGAAAAATGCAACAAGAGACTTTCATAATTGACTCAGCAATCACAAATTATATTCAATCGTTGACTACTCCAAATATTAATAATAATGATGTTTGGTTGTATCAACTAGATCAATTTGGACAGATAACAAGAGAATGGACAAAGGTGCCATCATTATCAGGAAATAATGCAATTTATAATTCTTTAGCTAAATCAGAAAGAAACACTTATAATGTTGTTACAAAAGCTAATGACACAGTTGATTTAGTGTTTGGCGATGGAAACTTTTCTAATCTACCATTAGGGTCGTTCAAAATATATTATAGAACTAGTGATAATGCCAAGTATGCTATTCAACCAGCAGATATGCAAAATGTAATACTTGCAGTACCTTATGTGGATGCTAACGGTGGACAACAAACATTAAGCATAACATTAAGTTTACAAGCATCAGTTTACAACAGTGCCGCAACAGAATCAAACGCTTCGATTAAAGAAAAAGCCGGACAGGTTTATTATTCACAGAACAGAATGATTACTGCTGAAGACTATCAAGTTGTGCCTTTATCTGCATCACAAGAAATAGTTAAAGTTAAATCCACAAACAGATCTGCATCAGGCATTTCGAGAGCAAAAGAGATACTAGATCCAACAGGCGCTTATTCGAATGTAAGTGTGTTTGCTGAAGACGGAATATTATACAGAGAAGAATCGACACAAAAATTTACATTTACATTCAATAACAGAAGTAATATACAATCTACACTAGATGCAAAAGTAGAAGCAAAATTAAAAACAGCATATGCAAGACAGTTTTACTATTTGAAATATGGAACAAAAGATGTAAGCACACTATCAGCTTCATGGAATTCAACAACAACGTCAACAAACACCAACACTGGATATATTGAAGCCGGAGGTCCTTTGGTGCTAGGTGACTTTGCCACATCAAACTTAAAATATGCTAAACCAGGAGCATTGGTTAAATTCACATCACCGGACACAAGAAAATTTTTAAATGGTGTGCTAGTTACATCCACTACCGAAAACAGCCAAGATAGATCTTGGGCAAAAATTGGTGCTGTTGTTGGCGACGGTGCTAATGGCGGAATAGGAAATTTAGAGTCAGGGTTAGGTCCAGTAACATTAAACGATGTGTTACCAAACGGAGCAGTTATTGACTCCGTAATACCAAACTTTACAACAGCATTTTCAATAGAATTAGAAACAGACATTATTGACAGAATTGAAGCATTCGAAGAGTTTGGATTGAGATATGATTGGGATTCAGAAACTTGGAAAGTTATTACATCAACAAACCTAAGTGCAAGTAGCATATTCGGTCTAACAGATCAAGGATCTACAACAGGCACAAATGCAGATGCTAGTTGGTGGTTTAAGTTTACAAACGACGGAAACACTTACACAGTAACATACAGAAAATTAGATTACCTATTTGAATCTGAATCACAGAATAAATTTCATTTTGATGCACAAGAAAAAATTTACGATTATAAATTAGGGACAAGTGTTAAGGATACGATAAAAGTATTAAAAACAAACTCTCTTGTTTCTACAAGTAATTCAATTGGTTATCCAATAGTATGGCAGGTTGTGGACACAGTGACTGAAACAGACGGTTTTCAAGATAACAGAAAAGTAAAAGTAGGATTTTACGATAATGACGATGACGGCGTTGTAGACAATCCAGAAATATTTGATATCATTGTTGAACCAGATTTAAGTGTTACTACAAAATTTGTATTCCAAGAGAAGTACATATCATACAATAACATAGAAAGATTTAAACCTTGTTCATCATCAAAATTCATAGTATCAAAAAATGAAACAGACATTACTTTAAATTCATCAACATACACAGATGGACAGTTATTTTATTTTTATGACTCGGCAGAAGATGTTATTAAAAAATACAGTACAACAACAAACACATTATCAACGTCAACAGATTACCTAGCAAGAAGAGGAAGAAGCAGTATAAACTTCCAATACAAACACAATGCAGGACAAAGTACTAGAATTGATCCAAGTGTGTCTAACATTGTTGACATCTACATGCTAGAAAGAACTTATGATAATCTTTACAGGATATGGTTACAAGACGGCGGAGTATTGCCAACGCCATCGACATCAAATCAATTGAGAATAAACTATTCAGGTACGCTAAACCCATTAAAATCATTAGCAGATCAAATAATATATCATCCAGTAAAATACAAAATATTATTCGGCACAAACGCAGACGAAAATTTACAAGCCACTTTCAAAGTTGTAAAAAATTCAAAAACAAATGTAACAGATGCAGTTGTTAAAACAAGAGTTATTGCCGCAATCAATCAATTCTTTGCACTAGATAACTGGGATTTTGGTGATACTTTTTACTTTACAGAATTAGCCGCTTTCATACACAATGCACTAGCACCAGACGTGCTTACAGCAGTAATTGTACCCAACCAGTCAGGACAGGGGTTTGGGTCTCTGTTCCAAATCGATTCAGCATCAGACGAAATTTTCATCAGTGGGGCCACCGTTAATGATGTTTCAATTATTACAGCACTAGGAGCCAACCAATTGTCAGCTTCAGGTACTGTTGTAACAAACACATCAACATCCACAGCAAGTACCACAACAGGATCAGCAGTGTCAGGCTCTACTACAACAGGTTCCAGTTCATCAACTGGCAGTAGTGGGGCTGGATACTAATGGCAGACAGAGAAATCAACGCACTAACTAACAGCGAAGTTGTTAAGCAAGGTAAGAATGAATACAGAAGAACCGTACAACACTTGCCAGCATTTTATAGAACAGATGCCAATCAAAGATTTTTATCAAGTACACTAGATCCACTAGTACAAAAAGGATCGTTAGAAAGATTAGATGGCTTTGTGGGTAGACAAGACGCCAAAACAAGAAAAAACATAGACAGATATGTGTCAGCGACTTCTAGAGATAGAATGGCCTATCAGTTAGAGCCTGCTGTAACTTACACAGACAGAGACACAACATCATTGAACCCAGAAGATCAAGTCAAATTTACAGGAACATATGATGACTATATAAACCAAATTAAATTTTTAGGCGGTAATGTGGACAATCATGATAGACTGTCCAAAGAAACTGTATACTCCTGGAATCCAGCAATTGACTACGACAAATTAATTAATTACAGAGAATACTATTGGATGCCAAATGGACCTAGTGCGATATCATTAGATTCTGTGGGGCCTAACACAGTTGCAGAATACTCCGTAAAAAATTTAGCAACAGGTGCCTATAATTTTACACACAGAGAAAATGAAAATAATCCTATACTATCTTTATATAGGGGCAACACTTACAAATTTAATGTGGATGCAAAAGGACACCCGTTATGGATTATGACAGAACCATACAAAAACAAAGTTGGTGCAGACGGATCGACATCCACAATTTATTCCACAGGCGTAACAAATAACGGAACAGATTATGGAACAGTAACATTTACAGTACCAGCAACTGGGCCTTCGACGTTGTACTATCAATGTGGAAATCATGATGCTATGTATGGTATATTACAGATTAAAAATGTTACATCAACAGCAAAAATAAAACCTCAAGATGATATTGTGGGTGTAAAAAATTACAGTTTAAGAACATTAGATCTATCAAATGGAATGAAAATAAAATTTGATGACGGTATAGTTGACGCAGAATATAAAGGCAAACAGTACTATGTAGAAGGTGTTGGAGAGTCAATAACACTTACTAACATAGATGATTTAATTACTCCTGGACCATATGCTGAGGAGTCAACAATACTTTATGATTCGGTCGGTTACGATACAAGACCGTACGCTAAATCATCTTACACACCAAAAGACAAAGATTATATTATAATAAAGAGAGATTCACGTGATCAAAATGCTTGGTCAAGGTATAACAGATGGTTTCACAAATCTGTAATTGAAGAGACATCGAGAGTGAGTGGGTATACACCAGTATTAAATGAAGACGATAGGGCAAAAAGACCAATTATAGAATTTGATTCTGGACTAGAACTTTACAATCACGGAAAAGTTGCTAAAAAATCTATAACACTGTATGACACAGTAACAACAGATGCATTTTCAACAGTGGTTAAACAATCAGGTTACATCATTGACGGGTTGGCAGTAGTAGACGGCATGAGAATCGTTTTTGCTAACGACACAGATCCTTTAGTAAACGGAGTAATTTATGATGTTGCATTTGTTACAGCAGGAGACTCAACACAGGTTATAGCACTAACAAAAGCAACTGATGGAACACCCACAGCTGATGATTCGATTTTTGTAGAGTACGGAACAGCACACCAAGGAAAAACTTTATATTACAACACTACTACAAAACGTTGGGCAGAAGCACAACAAAAAACAACATTAAACCAACCACCGTTGTTTAATTTATTTGATGAAACATTGACATCATTAGATGATACTGTAAAATATCCAAGTTCAACATTCGCAGGAGCAAAAGTTTTTAGTTTTGCAACAAGCGACTCTGCTGTTACAGACACAGTGCTTGGAATGAAAGTCAAATACAGCACCATTAATAATGTAGGTAATATAGTATTTGATTCAGATTATACATCGGACTCTTTTACATACAAAATAGATAATGATTCGATTTCTAAAAGATTAGCGTCAGGACACTTACACTATACTAATTTAACAAGCAAACAAAATTATTTAGGACCATATGTTAAAAGAACAAGCCAAAGCAAACAGAGAGTAATTAGAACATTTACAGTAGACTCAACAGAAACACAACTATTTCCGATTGATTTTTATAAAAATTCTTCTTCGCTTACAGATTTAGAAATATCAGTAGCAGTTAACGGTGTAAGAAAAACAATTACAACAGACTACACACTAGCTAACGGAACAACCAACAGATACGTTAAATTTAATAAAAAATTAAAAGTAGATGATCAGATAAGAATAGCAGGGTATAGTTCTGCTAATAAAATTATAGACAAAGGCATATACGAAGTGCCAGATAGTTTGTCTACAAACTGTGAGAATGAGTCGCTGGGTACATTTACCTATGGACAAATAATGAATCATGTCCAAGATATATTTGATAAAAATCAAGACATAACAGGACAAATACCAGGAACATCTAATTTACGAGATAAGCCTGATGCAAGATTAACAGGTGGAACAATACTTCAACACGAAGGATCATTGTTGCCAGCAGTGTTTGGACTGATAGATCAAGAGTCAAATCTTATTTCTGCAATTGACTACGCAACTTTAGAATATGAAAAATGGTATAGTGCATTTTTAACACACTCAATAGGCACAGCATACGAAGGTGTTGCTAGAGACAGAGTCGACGAAATAATTGCTTCTATAACACAAGGAAGAACAAGTTCTTTCCCATTTTATTATGAGGATATGGTGGGTTGGGGAAATAATGTTTCAACTAGAACACACACAGTTGCAGGTGCATCACAAACCGAATACGCAATAGATTCACAATTTGATATAACAGCATTGAGCAACAGAGCAGTGTACATTTACCTAAACGATGAACTTTTAATATTAGGTGCTGATTATACATTCAGCAAAGTTGATGATAGTATTGATGTAACACGGACTCTTGCTGAAGGTGATAAAATTGTAATAAAAGATTACTCAGATACCAAAGGCAGTTACTTGCCACCATCACCATCTAAACTTGGAATGTATCCAACGTATAAACCAGAAATAATCTCAGACGACACGTACATAACAACAACGTCGATGATTAGAAGACACGATGGGTCATTCATAAAAGCATACGGTGATGAAAGAGATGATTTAATAATAGAGTTAGAAAGAAGAATCTACAATAATATTAAAACATCATATGATTCTTCAATGATAAAACTTGACGATGTGATGCCAAGCATCTTTACTGCAACAGATTACACACTTAATGAAATTAACGATGTAATGTCAACAGATTTTCATATTTGGGCAGGTCGTAACAATGTACAGTACATAAACAACACAACATTCTCCGAAGGTTCACCTTTTACATACAACTATGCAAACAGCACAGATAGAATTAAAAAAGAAAAATTGCCAGGATACTGGAGAGGAATATACAACTACTTCTATGACACAGATGCACCGCATGTAAGACCGTGGGAGATGTTAGGACATTCTGAAAAACCTAGCACGTGGGACGCAACATATGGCACTGCGCCATACACAGCTGGTAATGATGTATTATGGACGGCTATTGCAACAAAATCAGGCAGATACGGTAAGCCAGACATAAAAAATTATTTGCCGGTTGATGCATCGGGAAATTTATTAGATCCTATTGCGGCTGGACTAATAGATGTTTTAGCAATTCCAGGAAGAAGAGCTGGGTGGAAAGTAGGAGATCAATCACCTGCAGAAACGGCTTGGAGAAAATCACCAGCATATCCGTTTACAGTAATAAAAACATTAGCATTAACACAACCAGGCAGATTCTTTTCTAATATGTTTGATCCGTCTAGACAAACAACAAATATTGGTGGCAACCAGATAGACAAAGAAACTAAAGTTAGAAGAATATTTAAAACTGCAAAATATCATTTGCAAACATCGACAAACAATGCAAGTGGAGTAACAACAACATACCTAACAGCAGGTTATCAACCACTAGTGGTAAACTATCTAATATCAAAAAATATCAACACAGATACGTTCTACTACAAAAAAATGACAAATCTTAAAACACAACTAGCATACAAACTAGGTGGGTTTACAGATAAAGACAATTTAAAAATATTAACAGACTCGGTATCTCCAGGATCAGCATCTGGATCTAAATTTATTCCAGATGAGAACTACAAGATATTATTTAGAACATCAAACCCAGTACACTCTTTTAATTACTCTGGTGTGCTTATAGAAAAGAACACAGAAGTTTCTCGAGACGGATCAACAATACTAGGAGGGTTTAGAGTTTTAGGATACTCAACATCTAAACCATATTTCAAATTTAATTACCCTGTTAAAACTTCTATTGGAAACAAATTATCAGTGGAAGGTTCACAAGAAGTAGTAAGTTATAACGATTACAAAGAAACTGTACAAACAATACCATATGGATATGTGTTTGACACTGTGCAAGAAATTGCAGACTTTTTACTTGGTTACGGAACTTATTTAGAACAACAAGGATTTAAATTTAACAAATATTCAAATGAGATTAAAGAAACACTAAATTGGCAAAACGCAGTACGAGAGTTTTTATTCTGGACAACTCAAGAATGGGCACCAGGTTCAGCAATCACTGTTTCACCTGCCGCACAAGGATTTGAGATAGACACAGAAAATTCAATAGTAGGCAAACTACAAAATTTAGCCGGAGACTATTCATTGCTAGACGCAGGCGGAAGAAAAATTCCTATAAGACAAGTATCTACAAAAAGAATAGGCAAAACATTTGACTTAGAAATAAAAGATGAAAATACTGGCTTGTATAACATAGTGTTAAGCACTGTACAAAAAGAACATGTTCTTTTATTTGATAATAAAACTGTGTTCGCAGATATTATTCATGAGCCTACAACAGGATTTAGACAAGCAAGGTTAAAAGTAGTAGGATGGAAAACAGCAGGATGGAACGGAGATTATTATGCTCCGGGCTTTATGTTTGATTCTGCACAGGTAACATATTGGACTGCAAACACAGATTATAAAATAGGCGACAGCATAGAGTACCAAGGTAAATTTTATGTGGCAAAAGTAAATCACGGATCGGGCTCATTGTTTGACACTGCAAATTGGGTATTAAAATCTCAAAAACCAGCACCACAGCTAATTCCAAACTTTGATTACAAGATATCACAGTTCAATGATTTCTATGATTTAGAATCAAACAACTTTGACGAGTCGCAACAGAAACTAGCACAAAAACTAATAGGCTATCAATCAAGAGACTACTTGGACAACCTATTTGTTAATGATATTTCACAATACAAATTTTATCAAGGATATATCAGAGAAAAAGGAACACAAAACGCAATAGATAGATTGTTAAAAGCCAAATACGAAGGACAGGACATTTCACTTGATCTATATCCAGAGTGGATGTTAAAGACAGGAAATTTCGGAAATGTAGATTCGATTGAAAATATACAAATTCGCTTATTAGATGATGTAGTAACAGCAAATCCTAACAGTTTTGAATTGTTTGATACGTCAAACGAAACAGTAGAGTACGCAAGATCAGATGCAGTAGCAAAAGATAACATGTATTACAAACCAGTAGACTACACAGCTTCAACAACTTTTAGCAGATTAGATTATTCTAAAGAAGGCACTAGTAGAGACCATGCACAGGTTTATAAAACTGCAGGGTATCCTCAACTATCACAAGTACATCATACAGCATTCGATGTAATTGATTTACTAAAACTTGATATGGAAGCAGTTGAACCAGGACAATTAATATGGGTAGCAAACAAGTTAAACAATGATTGGGACGTGTTTAGGTTGACTAATCAACCATATAAAATATCTCAACTTAAAAGAATTAACGAAGCTACACAGCTAGAAATAACTTTTTCAGAACCTCATGGATTATCGGCAGGCACAACAACAAGCCGAGCAGACTATTTCGGTATAACAAATGCTAAAACTGAAAACTTAAACGGTGTGTATGAAGTATTTTCTGTGTTAGATCATAAAACTATTGTAATAGACTTTGCATTGAATACGCCGTTCTCAGAAAGTGTTTCAGACAACTCAACAGCAGACTCGTATGGAAATGTTTACAAGTTTATTTCAGTAAGATTACCATCTATTGACAATGTAAATGATATATTAAAATATAGCGACTATCAAGACAGAAATTCAGCAGTAGGATATACAGGTGATAGAGTTTTTACTGATGCTGACAGTTCAGGATTATGGCGTGTGTATGAAAAACAAGATCCGTACACAACATCAATTCAATTGTCTCCGGATACTTTAACAGCAGATCAACATTTTGGACAGCAGATTGTTGCTAGAAATGATGGTCGGACAGTAGTTGTATCATCACCAGGAAAAGCACAAGGAACTGTTAACTTCTTATTTAGAAGAGAAGCAACAGCCGGATCAACATTTGAAACACAGTCTACACTAACAACAACAGCAGGTAGTGATGTCACCACTAAATTAGGTGAATCATTATCGATGAGTACAGATGAAAACTTTGTTGTAGCCGGTGGCCCATATGCAAACTCATTAGGATCAGATGGTAGCACAGTATTTGCAGATGCAGGTCTAATTAAAATATTCCTTTGGAATCCAAGCACATTTAAGTATGGAACATTAACAACACTACTACCACCAACAGATGCGGCATCGCAGAATTTTGGGTGGGCACATAAAATTACGGAGTCGGGAGTCGACTCAGTTAGAAGCACAACACAAAAATATCTTTTTGTATCGGCACCAGGACACAGCACCAACAAAGGTAGAGTGTATGTGTACACTTGGGGAGTGGGAGCAGACGGTTCAACATACGATAGATGGACAAAAGATTACACACTAGAAGCACCAGCTGGCGGTAGCGGACAAAGATTTGGACATAGACTACAAGCTAACGATAACGGTGATGTACTAGCAGTTAGTTCATTAGCACCAGGTAATGCAGGCAAGGTAGAAATATTTGTAAGATCAGGATCAGACGGAAGTTCAGCAAATACATTTACACTTGCACAAACACTTACAGGTGTAACAGCAGATGGATCAACGGCAAACACTGCATTTGGTGACGCACTTGCAATGAGCAAAGATGGAAATACTTTAATAATAAGTGCACCTGGAGTTGATAAATCAGATCAAGCAGATGCTGGAGCAATATACTATTACAAATGGAATGCAGACGGGTCGACAAACACTTACACTTTACAGCAAACAATTAATGCACCGGATTTACAAGTTAACATGAAGTTTGGAACTACACTTGCAATAAATCCAGCAGGAACTCGAGTAGTAATAGGTGCCGAAAGTTTTGCAAGTCCACGACAAATGAATTTTGATATAGGCGGCACAACTTTTGATTTACAAGATACATCATTTATTGATTCTAACATACAGTCAGGTGGAGCATACACAGCCACTATGTATAATACAAAATTCATAGTTGATGATAGGTTAATGACTGATAACGTTACAGCAATGGATGATTTTGGCAGAGGCGTTTGTGCAATAGACAATGCAGTGTTTGTAGGAGCACCACAAGATGATGGAAATGTAACATCAGACGGAAGCACTAGAATTACAAATGATGGAACAGTTACCGTTTTTGATCTAACAGAAAACAACAAGTATGCATGGAAAGACATAGTAACTGAGGAAGCATTAATTGATATAAGCAAAGTGGGACAAGTATTTGAATTTGATAATAGATCAAAAGAAATCAGAGATCATTATGACTTGTATGATCCTATAAAAGGAAGAATACTAGGAATTGCAGACAGAGAAATTAATATCAAAACAACATGGGATCCTGCAATATATAATACAGGCGATAATGCCAATACAAAAACTCCATGGGGTGAAGAACATATTGGTGAAGTTTGGTGGGACTTATCTAAAGTGAAATGGATTTGGTACGAACAAGGATCACAAGAATACAAAGTTAATAATTGGGGTAAAACATTTCCTGGATCAAGTATAGACATTTATGAGTGGACAGAGTCTATTTTAACACCGACTGAATACAACATTCAATCTAACACATTAAGCGGCGGAACAGTGTTGGATGAAAGCAAATACACAGTACAACAACGATATAATTCAACACTAGATACGTTTGTTAATTACTACTACTATTGGGTAAAAGATGTAACAACTATACCAGCAAACAGTGTGGTTAAACGAAATAATTCTATATCATTTACAGCAAATCTAATTAGAGATCCAAAAAACTTTGGCCTAAAATATTATTCAATTACAGACACAAACAAATTTGTTCTTAACAATGTGTCTAATTTAACAAACGGTGATATAATTTTAAGTGTTGATATTAGATCAAACACATTTGAAGGTGATTCTCACTCTGTGTGGAAATTAGCAAGAGAAGGTGACCCAGATTATAGACCAAGTACACAAATAGAAGGACATTGGTGGGATTCACTAATAGGTCAAAACACAGCAGGAGACAAAGTGCCTGATCTTGATCTTCCACTAAACCAAAGATACGGAAACAATATACGTCCAAGACAAGGTTGGTATGTAAACAGATTTGAGGCACTAAAGGAAATTATTGATTATGCAAACACAGTGCTTAAAAAATATCAACTAGTTGGACAAATTAATTTAATAAATCTAGATTCAAAAGAACCAGAGCCAACTGCACAAAGTTTAGAGTGGGACGCAACTGTTGACACTTATGCAGAACTTACATATGTTAATACAGCAGATCTATCAGGGACTGTGAGATATTTGGTCCATGCAGATGAAACATCAAATAACTTTTGGGCAATATACACATGGGACGGAACAGTTTGGTCAAGAACTAAATTACAAACTTATAATACATCAAACTATTGGAGTTACACAGATTGGTATGGAACAGATCCTGCTATACACGAAATGGTTCACAGCGAAAATACTCCTATTGATAATCAAGTAACATATGAATATGAACTAGACGGATTAGATATTGTTCCTGGCAAACATGTTAAGGTTACAAATGCAGATACAGGTGGTTGGAAATTGTTTATGAAGACAATCACAGGTTGGATAAATGTAGGAACAGAAAACGGCACAGTTAGATTGTCAACAAAATTATACGATTACACTCAAGACGCTACAGGTTTTGCTGGCGAAGACACATTTGATGAAAACTTCTTTGACCAAGAACCAGCAAACGAAACAAGAATGATACTTACAGCATTGAGAGATGATCTGTTTATTGGCGATCTTGCAAAAGAATACAACACATTGTTCTTTACAGGATTGAGGAAAGTATTAGCAGAACAAACTTATGTGGACTGGGTGTTCAAAACATCTTTCATAAATGTTAAAAATTCTGTTAGAGAATTAGATCAACGAAAGAGTTATGAAACAGGTACAGACGGTTGGATTGAAAGTTACATAAACGAAGTAAAACCATTCAATACAAAATTAAGAGAATATAAATTAGGTTATACGGGAAATGATATACAAGACGGAATATTTACAGATTTTGATAATCCACCGTTGTATGATACAACAACCAAAAAAATTAGACCACTAGATGTCAATATAGATACAGCAAAATTAAATGAATACCCATATCAGATGTGGAACGACTACCACAAAAAATATGTTGCTTCAATAATAGTAACAAAAGCTGGATCGGGGTATGAAGTTGCTCCTGAAGTCACTGTATTAGGCGGAACGGTGGGCAGTACAGGACCATTCCAATTGCAAGGAACTAGCAACAGTGGTGCAACATCAGGCAGTTATGGATATTACTATCCAATGTTTACAAGTGAAGCCCAAGCAAAAATTTATGATTCACAAAACAGCGGAAGTGGTGCTGTACACAGTCATACGTTTGATGACTTTACAGGCACGTTCTATATGCCTACTGGATCAACGAATCATGCACAGACAACTAAATCAAACACATTTAAAATGTATGTTGCTCCTAACACAACACCAGCAAAAGCAACAGCAATAATTCAAGGCGGAAAAGTTACAAAAATAATACTGTCAGACACAGGTGCAAATTACACAACAACACCAACAGTAGCATTAACAGGCGGACTGAAAGCTGGAGGAACACCGACTGACACAGCTAAAGCATATGCAAATCTAAATAATGATCTTGTTAGAGATTTTGACACAACAATTAAATTTGATAGGGTATCAAGCACATCTAGAGTTAAAGATTGGAAAGCATCTACATACTTTGCATATGGAGATTTAATTAGATACAACAATCAACTGTACAAAGCAACAAGCGCCTTTACAGCAACTACAAAGTTTGACGATAATATTGGCAATGTATATAAAGTGTACGGTAACGAAACAGGACTAACAGCCGCAGACAGAACAAAAGGATTTTACACACCAGGCGCAGGCATGCCAGGCAACGAATTGTCACAAGTAATGACAGGTGTTGATTACGGTGGCACAATGGTTACAGGATTATTATTCTCACAAGAAGCAGGGTGGGACAAAGCAGGTTGGTATGATTTCCCATTTGATAATTATGGTGTATCTAGAGTAAAAGCATTTACGGCAGACGGTTCAACCACTGCTTATACTTTTGCTACTGCACCTGCAACAACAGAAGTATATCAAGTTTATATAACACACGGAGATAGCACAAGAAGAAAACTTTCAGATGTAATCAGAGGTGACGGTAATACAGTTACTTTTAATATTAGTGAAACAGCAGGTTCAAATGCATTGGTAGAGTTTATACCATTTGATGATGATCAAGTATTAACACCGACTGATGATAGAACATTAGACTCGATTGTTAAAGGTGGATTATTTACATCAGCACTTGGTCATGCACCAAGTGATATTTTATTAGAAGGTGATGATTTTATATCACCAGATACAAGTTACGCACCGGAAGAAACTGTTCCAGGACAAATGTTTGACACAGTGGACATTAAAGTTTACACGTCTCCAGAATCTGGAGTACCATTTATAAGTGAAAACAATTATATAGGTGATGGAACGACAACAACGTTTGCAATTGGAGATTATCCAGGAACACTTGGATCAGTGACTGTAAGTGTTGATGGTGTGGTTAAAAAACTTACAACTGACTATACAGTAAACATAACAAACAAAACAATTACATTTGGATCAGCACCAGCAGATTTAAGCAAAGTATCTACGAAAATGTTTGCAATCAGTGGAGAGAATTACAGAGTATTGGATCAATACACAGGGGATGGAAGCACAGTAACATACACAACTTCGACTAGTGATGATTTCTCATTTGATTCAACAGCATCTGAAATTTACATCACAATAGACGGTGTACCTACAACTGCTTTTACAACAAGCAGTGTTAGAAAAAGATTAGAAGTAACATTTAGTTCTGCTCCGGCGGCAGACGCATTCATACAAGTTGCAGGATTTGCCAAAACAGCAACCAGCACACGAAGTTATGCAAGTGTTAGAAATCAAGAAGTAACATATGCCAGTGGAACAAATAGGTACACATTAACATATCCGTCAGGATCAATTGGACCATTCTCAGGTTTAACGACAATTGAAGTTAACGGTAGAGTGTTAAGAGGACCGGACAACACTTACTATGTTGGTGACGGAAGCACATACACTTACGGGGTAGTATCAGGTCTAGGTGATGACTCAACCGTTGATCCTGCAAAAAATATTACAAATGCAAACCAAGTTCAGGTGTTTGTGAATGGTGTACAAAAATTACTCAACACAGACTACACAGTGGACATAGGAAATCAAAATGTTGACTTTGTTACAAGTCCAACATCGACAGACGTAATTTGTATTTCAACACTAGTTGACAATCATTACTATAACGAAGGTACAGATATCATATTAATTCCAAGTGCTATAACATCGCCATACTCGATCAGCAACGGTGATAAACTTTCAGTTACAACATTTAACAATGCACTTGGCATGAAACACAGAAGAGAAGTATTAGAGGGTAGAACAAACGGCATATTCAAATTGAGATTTGATCCACTAAATTCTACATACACTTATGTTTGGTTAAACGGAGAACAGCTAATACAAAACAGTGATTACACATTAAGTGGCAACACAGTAACAGTTTTTGGCAAAACAATAACATCATCGGACAGATTGGATATTATGTATTTTGCTTTAGAATCAGCGACAGGAGCCACAGGATTTAGAATTTTCAAAGATATGTTGAATAGAACATTCTACAAACGTATCAATAAAAATGCAACAACAGAATTAACACAAGATTTAATTGATGGATCTAGAACTATCACAGTAAAAGACGGAAGTATAATGCCTACACCAGATATATCAACCAATCAACCAGGTGTAATCTTTATAGACAAAGAAAGAATAGAATATTTTACCAAGACAACTAACGTATTAGGACAAATTAAACGTGGAACTCTTGGAACAGGAATTAAGGTACATGGATCAGGCGCCGAAGTGGTAGATGCGTCAGGTACTCAAACCATACCTTATGCGGACACAGTACACACCAACACCTTCACAGGTGACGGCAGTACAACAGTGTTTGCACTATCACAAACCCCAGCCTCTGCTAGTGAGTTAGACATATTCATTGGTGGCCAACGATTGTTGCTTACTAGCGAGGACGGATCAACTATTAACTACTCTGTGGACGGATCTAGCACAACAGTGACTTTAAGCACTGTACCGGCTGACGGAACACAGGTTAAAATCTTACACAAGAAAGGACAGGTTTGGTATAATGGCAAAGATGGTAATCCAGCGGATGGTAAAGGATTACAAGCGTCTACGACTCAACAGGCTAGATTCATAGCTGACGAGCCAACAAATGCACCTGAATAAATACACTAGATGACACAAGATACTAAACACACAGAACTAAAAGAAGAAAACAAAAAGCCCCAGGATAACACAGGTGTTATGATGACAGGGCATATTAAGATATTTGACCCTGAAACTGGCGAAGTAATAGTAGATAAAAGAAATGCTATCCACTACGAAAATATGTCTCAGGCATTAGCAAACTCATTAGCAAATAAATCAAACGGTTTTGTACACGAGTTAGCACTAGGAAACGGCGGAACATCTGTAGACACAACAGGAGTTATTACATACCTAACACCAAACAGCACAGGCACAAACGCCGCACTGTACAATCAAACATATTATAAAGTAATAGATGATAACTCTGCTACCAACAAAGATGTAACAAGAAACAAAATGGAAGTAAGACACACAGCAGGTAACAAGTACACTGACATTGTTGTTACTTGTACACTTGATTATGGTGAGCCAACAGGACAAGCGGCTTTTGACAACACAACAAATTTTAACGGTGATTATGTTTTTGACGAATTAGGATTAAAATCATGGGAAGGAACAGAGAACGGTGGTACAAACAAATTGTTAACACACGTTGTATTCCACCCAGTACAAAAATCTTTAAACAGATTAATCCAAATTGATTACACTTTGAGAATACAATCATTGACAACATTCACTGAAACTAGTTCTACAGCATTATCAACATCAAATACTGTAAGCGGAACAACTTCAGGAAGTAATACTGGATACTAATAAATGGCATACACAGTAAACAAAAGCAATAATGCGGCATCGCCAAATCAATACACAGTTCAGGACGGAGTTGTTAATTCTCAAACTGATCTAAGTTTTATTGGAAAAGGTTATGCAGGGTACGGTGAAAGTATTGCAGAAAACTTTTTACACCTATTAGAAAACTTTTCAAACACGTCAGCACCAACAAAACCAATTCAAGGACAACTATGGTGGGATAGTTCAAATTCAAAATTAAAAGTGTACAACGGTACTGCATTCCAAACAGCAGGTGGTAGTGCACCATATGAAGCAACAGCACCATCAGGATTATCGCAAGGTGACTTGTGGATTGATTCAGACACAGCTCAACTGTATCTTTACAACGGTGCAAGTTCAGTACTAGTAGGCCCTCCAGGTGCAACAGGAACAACAAACGGATTTACATACGACACTATTTTGGATTCTGCAGATGCAACCCAGAATATTACAAAATGGTTTAATGACGGGAACCTTATTGCAATCGTTTCAGAAGATACATTTACTCCAAAATCAGGAATCACAGGATTTGCAAGTATTAAAAAAGGTATAACTTTAACAACAGCAATAGCAGATACAAAATTTCAAGGCACAGCCACAGATGCAGATGCACTAGGAGGCGTAGCGGCGGCAAACTATTTGAGATCAAATGCCAACGATGCAACGTCAGGAACTTTATCAGTTGCTAATGATGGTGGTGTAATTGTTGGTGCAGACTCAGACTTAACTTTAACAGTTGATGCCAGCGGTGCAATTATTTCTAACACAGTTGCAAACACAGATATAACATTCAAAGTCAATGACGGTGGTACAACAACCACAGTAATGACAATAGATGGTGCAGATGCTAGAGTAGGTATTGGAACAGCAACGCCAACTGCAAAACTAGATGTCAATGGCGTAATCAAAGCAACATCAATCGAAACAGCAGTAGCAGGAAACGTTACAGGAAATGTAACTGGAAATGTAACAAGCACAGGTGCCAACACAATGGGCACATTAACAATAGCAGGTACACTAACAGGAAAAAATATTTTACCTGATGCAAATTTATCATATGATATAGGCTCAAACACTAAAAAATACAACACAGTATATGCAAAAGCAACATCGGCACAATACGCTGACTTGGCTGAGATATATGAATCCGACGACGAGTATGAAGTGGGCACAGTTGTTATATTTGGCGGCGAAAAAGAAATTACAGTTTCGAGTATGGGTGCAGATCCAAGAGTAGCAGGTGTTATCTCAGAAAATCCAGCATACTTAATGAATAACGAAGCAACAGGTCAAGCAGTAGCATTACAAGGAAAAGTACCATGTAAAGTAGTAGGACAGATTAACAAAGGTGATATGCTGGTTACACACTCACAACATCCGGGTGTGGCTAGAAAAGGTATAGATCCTAAAATGGGAACAGTAGTAGGAAAAGCACTAGAGGAATACAATTCAACTGATATAGGCACAATTAATATTGTGGCGGGAAGACAATAAATATAAACAAATGCCATACACAATAAACAAAACAGACGGAACAAATATAGCAGTAATCCAAGACGGTACTGTTAATAATACTACCAGTTTAACACTTTTTGGAAAAAGCTATTCTAACTTTGGTGAGTTATTAAACGAAAACCAAATTAAATTACTAGAAAATTCAGCATCAACATCTTCACCAGCGGCACCATTAAGAGGTGAACTATGGTTTGATACAACTACAGGACAATTAAAAGTTTACGATGGTTCAGCGTTTGAACCGGCAGGCGGAGCAAATTCATCTGCGTCACAACCAGTATCTCCAACAGCAGGTGATTTATGGCATGAAACAGGCACTGATCAAATCCATGTTTACACAGGTTCAGCATGGCAGTTAGTAGGACCAGTATACTCATCAGGACAGACACTTTCAGGTTGGAAAATTGAAACACTAGGCAGTGCAGGCGGAAATAAAGTTGTTTCTTCTATGTACGCAGGCAACACAAGAGTTGCAATACTTTCAAAAGAAACATTTACTCCGAGTGTAACACAAACAGGATTTGCTTCAATCAAAGCAGGATTAACATTAAACTCTACACTAGGTGCAGTGTTTGATGGTACTAACACACAGGCTACTTTTGTTGATGTGTCAACAACAACAAATACGTCAAGTTCAATAGTTGCAGGTGGAAACTTTATAAGAGCAGACGTGGCAGACACTATGGCAGGTGCATTAACAATTGATAACGATGCAGGATTAACAGTTGGTAACGCACAAGAGTTATCACTAACAGTTTCAAGCAACGATGTAACAGTTGCACAAACATCACAAGACAAAGATTTAAGTTTCACAGTAAATGACGGTGGAGTTACAAAAACACCTATCACATTAACAGGAGCCACAGGAGCAATAGGCTTAACAGGCAACGTTACTGTTACTGGTAACTTAACAATTACTGGCGAATTTGAAAATAGTTCAAGTGAGGTTAACATAGTAAACGATGCTTTCTTAAAACTAAACACAGGAAACGGTGAAGCAGATGCAGGAATTATTGTTGAAACAAATGATACGGATGATGCAAGAGTATTTTATGATGTATCAGAGAACAGATGGACAGCAGGTGAGAACCAAACTTATTCTAAATTAGTATTAGATTCAGATGCAACAGCAGACGGAAATGCAAACAAAAATTCAAAATTTTTAAGAACAACAGCGGCAGGATTGTTAACAGTAACAAACATGAATTTAGCGGCAGTTGGTACAGCAATAACAACCTCAATGACATCAAGCACTTCGGTTCCAACTATTGGACAAGTGTCAACTTACGGAAACCTATGGGGTGGTGCAACGAAATACGTTTCAACTAGCAATCCAACAGGTAGTGATGGTGTTGACGGAGATATTTGGTTTGTAAGGGAGGCGTAATCCTTTATGGTCGCAATAGTTAATAAATTTTCCTACACAGGTACAGTACAAGAAGTAACAGTTCCACCAGGAACTATTTCTATCGATGTATATCTATGGGGCGGCGCCGGAGGCGGTGGTGGACCAGATGATAATCCAGGTGGTCCAGGTACAGGTGGGCATTTCATGAAACACATAGGTTACACCGGAGCAGGTGCGGCCTCGATAGCAAGTAATATAGGAAACACTTTACAAGTCGCAGTAGGCGGCGGAGCAGGAGGTGGATCATCAGGAGGTGGAGCACCAGGTGGACACAACGGAAAAAGTTTAACAGATTATTCAGGCGGAACAGGCGGATCAGCAGGACCAAGACCATACTCAGGTGGTGGAGGTGGTGGCGGAGGAGCCACACTAGTAACACTTAACGGAACAGCAATACACATAGCCGGCGGTGGGTCAGGTGGAGGTGGTGCAGGTAATCACTCAGGATCAACATCGGGAATTAATACAAACTCAGCACACGGACAATCACCAAGTACACTAGGACAAAATGGTGGAGGCCACTCTGGAGACGGAGGTGGTGGTGGTGCTGGCGGCGGCGGATTTGTCGGCGGCAGTGGTGGAGCAGGTGGATCTGGAGACAACACAGGGCAAGGCGGACACTCAGGTTTAAGTTTGGTACAAACTGGAGGCACAGGTGTATTAGCATCAGGAGTAACACCAGGTGGTACAGGAGAAGCATACTATCACGGAGGATCAGTTGGAGGAAGTCCAGCAAGTACAGGATCAAACGGTTATGCAGTTGTTGTGATGAACGTCAGTGTACAAGCAAACACAAAAGTTTCAGGCACATGGAAAAGTGTTAACAACATGTTTACAAAAGCATCAGGCGTATGGAAACAGGTTACAGCAGGATACATTAAAGTAGGTGGAGCATGGAAAGCCATGTTTAACTCAGGAATTAATTTTATTTCAACAGCAAATGGCTTTGGTAACTCATCAGGGGCCAGTGGAGCATCAGGTGGATCAGGTGGCGGTGGTTGTTTCATAGCAGGTACAATGATATCTATGCATGACGGTTCATTGAAACCAGTAGAGCAAGTAGACATAGGCGATACAGTTTCGGTTGGTGGAAAAGTATTTGCAACAGGTAAATTCTTAATAGACAATTTGTATGATTACAACGGCATCCAAGTATCAGGAACACACATGGTTAAAGAAGATGGCGCATGGACGAGAGTTGAAGACAGTAGACTTGGCAAATCATTAGGTGATGACGAAGTAATAGTGTATGTGTTTGGTAACGAAAATAGAAGAATTATCATTAACAACACAGAGTTTACAGATTACTTTGAATTGAGTGAACAACAAGAACTAACCAACCACGGCGAACAATTTTTTAGTAATTGGCAAGATCATGATAGACAGATACATGATAAAAATGTTAATATACTAAATGCTTAATAAATCATATTACCACGGACAGCAAGGCGAATGCTTCCTAAAACTAGAAAAACATTTTGCAGAGATCAAACATGAATTTGATTCCCAACCCAACAAGATATTCTTAGATCCAGAAGACTTCTCAGACAGCGTAAGGGGACTTCCGGATGACTTCGATGACAAGTCTGGTGACTATGTGCATGGGCAGTGGAAAGCATTGGGAGTGCAATCAGGCGAACACGAAGGTCAATCATTTAACGATTATCCTATGCTGTATTCGATACTAAGAAAATTTCCGTACAAAACAAATGTAGCAATAATGACTGTAGGTCCTGAAACAAAAATTGGTAATCATACTGATGATGAGGGAGGGTGGAGATATCAGATGTGTTTAGACGATGGTGGAGGACCTGATAGTGGTATGTATGTGATGAATCCTGAAACTAAAAAGCAGGAACTGTACACTTGGAAAACAGGTGAAGCGTATGTATTCCAACCAGACATACAACTACACAACGGATTCAATAACAATCCAGGTGAGAGAACTACATTATTAATTGACTTTTACAAAGAATCACTATACACTAAAGAGAAGTTTGAAAAGTATTACCAACACTATTCAGAATGTTTTGAAGGACTAGAAAATCTAGTAGATGTATATGAATCAAGAAAACAAAAATAAGATTGCTATAATTGGTCATACCAAAGGTATAGGCAAAGCCATATCTGATCTGTACAGAAAAAAGAATTATCAAGTTGTAGGATTAAGCAGAAGCAACGGCTATGATTTAGCAACAAACCAAGAAGCAATAATTACAAAGATTGCAGATTGCGATCTAGTTGTAGTAAATGCATACGCAGGTACAGGACAATATCAATTGCTAAAAAGAATTTACAGTTCATTTCATCATCATTATAAAAAGATTGCAGTTATAACAAGCACATCCGGAACACCAGAAGGTAAAGATGAGGATAATTATGGTGCCGACTACAATGAGTACTGTTGGCACAAAGAACATTTGATTCAATATGTAAGTGATCTACAAGAAGATCTATTTACTAAACCTTTGTCAGTGTATGATATTTGTCCGGATGTTGTCGATACAGATATGATAAAAGGTATGTGGGAAAGTCTTCCTAAATTAAAAACAGACGAAGTAGCAGAAGCAGTGCGTTACTGTTTCGAATCAACATTTAACATTAACAGAATAGTGATACAAAAAAATGCAAGATAGATTATGGAATAGAGATACTGATTATGACACACTGGTTAAGTGGTGGACTGACTGGGAGTTTGGTGTGGTGCCAAAAGAGTGCCTACCACCGGACGGGATTATTGTGGAAGATGAGGGCAAACCTATATGTGCCGCAGGACTGTACATAGGTATAGGAACAACATTCTCTTTCATGGAGTGGGTTGTGGTTGATATGAAGGCAAAACCGATACAGACACACAAAGCATTGGTCCTGTGCATAGATAAAATAATGCAACTAGCAAAATCCAAGGGCATGAAACTGGTCTACACAGCAACAGGTGAACAAGCACTGCACAAACGATATCAAAAATACCACAAAATGGTGCTTACAGAGAGTAATGTTAAGACCTTTTTGCGTGATTTAGACGGATCTTACACCAAAGACTTAGAATGGATATCAGATGACGAGCAAATCGAAAAGCAACGATCTAAACAATAAATAAGCATAAGGAGTACATTTAAATGGCAACAAAAGAAGAAGTAGCAGACTATATCAACGATAATTTCGAGTCTATATGGACAGCAGAAGAGCAGGCAAAGATGGATCAAATGCTGACACCAGAATATGCAGAAATTTTAATTAAATTAGTAGGTGATGTCAGTTTCTTAACAGAAGTTAGAGACAACAAATCCAACTAGAATAAGATATGGCATATAAAATTAACAACACATTCGGAACCTTATTGGTTAGCCTAGCAGACGGAACAATTGATGTTGCGACTACTGACCTTACACTTATAGGAAAAGGCTATGCAGGTTTTGGTGAGAAACTAAACGAAAACCTTGTTAAACTTTTAGAAAACTTTAACAACACATCTGCTCCCAACAATAAAATTCAAGGTCAACTTTGGTTTGATCAGACAAACAAACAAATTAACGTTTACGACGGAACAAAATTTAAGCCAGTTGGATCAACAGCTAACTCGACAACCGCTCCGGCAAATGCCGTACTAGGCGACACATGGTTTGACACAAACAACAGACAGTTGTATGTTTATAATGGCACTGCTTGGACACTGATTGGACCAACAACAGTTGCAGGAACAGGACAAACAGTTTTTTCAACAGATTCTGTAGAGGACTCAACAGGAGTTAACAGATCAATCTTAAAAATGATTGCCAATGATGCTGTGGTAGGCATAGTATCCAACATAGCATTTATACCAAGCTCAACAGCCACTTCAGGAACTGCATTAGTAACAGCAGGCTTTAGCACAGTTGCACAAGGGTTAACATTATCAACAGCAGTAACATCAAATAAATTCAGAGGCACAGCTACAAACTCAGATTCACTGGGCGGAGTTGCCGCGGCAAACTATCTACGTTCAGATCAAAATGATTCAACAACAAGTTCTTTTAGTATTCTAAATGATACAGGTTTAATACTAGGTGCTGGTTCAGATATTACAATGAGTTTAGTGAGTGATAACTTAACTATTGCACAAACCACACAAGATAAAGATATTATTTTTACAGTAAATGATGGTGGAACAACGAAAGAAGCATTAAGAATTCAAGGGTCAACAGGAAGAATAGAACATTTAAGAGTTGGTGACATAACAGTTGAAGGTACAAACACTGTGTTGAACACAACAACACTATCTGTTGAAGATAACATTATAGAATTAAACAGAAACATATCTAACAATGCAGGTATGCCAAACTACTCAGGTTTAAAAGTAAACAGAGGCGAAGCATCAACAGTAACTGAGCAAGATTTATATTGGGTATGGGATGAAACATTCGCCGGCGATGCGGGCGGTGCCTGGACAGCATTTAAATCTGCATCAGACCAAGATTTATTTCCATCAGCGGCTACACTGGTAGATATAAGAGCAAACATAGTACACGCAACATCAACATCGGCACAATATGCTGACTTGGCAGAGAGATATGAAGCTGATTGTGAGACCGAAGTGGGCGATGTAGTGATGCTAGGCGGTCATGCAGAGATTACAAAATGCAACAAAGAGCTGTGCGATCAGGTTTTTGGTGTAGTAAGTGACAGTCCGGCGTTTTTAATGAATGCTCAAGCAGGAAACAATGACACACATCCTATGATAGCACTCAAAGGACGTGTAATGGTAAAATTAGTGGGCATAGGCAAAGCGGGTGACCGTTTAGTGAGTGCCGGAAATGGTGAAGCAAGGGTGGCAGAAATAGACGAATGTACCGCTTTTAACACCATAGGTAGGTTGATCAAACATAAATACAACGAAGAAACAACATTAACAGAATGTGTGATAGGAGTTAATTAACAAATGGCATATACAGCAGGCGCAACAATATTAGATGACGAATACAACGCATTCGTTAACAACAGTTCAAGTCCTTTCGGATACAATCACTTTGCAGGAACAGGGTCTGCACAGTACGGATTAGGACAATCAGCAATTTCAACAGTTTCAGCGGGTGGTACAGTAAATGCATCACAGTGGAACGCACTAATGACAGGAATCACTAACGTCGCAAATCACACTAACGATACAATGACTTCTAGATCAGCAGTTTCATCAGGTGACTCAGTAGCTATTTTGTCGGCGGTTGCCTCAGACTTGGCAACACTAGCGGCTTCGGTTGCAGGTGGTTCGACAAGTGCAACAGCACTTACAACTTCAAGTGCAAAACAAACTTCAGATTCAAGTTCAACGTGGACAGGCGCACACACAGTAGAACACTCAGTAACTTTTTCAGACGCAAACAAAATGAGACACTTTTTTAACGCAGGTGGAAAAATTAGAGTTGCAAAATCAAGAACAGGTAACGGCGCAACAGGCGGTGGAGCAACTACTAAAGACTCCAACTGGACTAACTTGTATGCGGCACTAGGTAACATTGACATAGCATCACAGGCTTCAACAAGATCAGGATCAGGCGAAACATTAACAACAAATGGTTTAGCAAATGGGTTCCATGATCTAGGCACAGGTTACACACACCTTATTAGATTAACAGAAGCAACATCACCATACACTGCTAACTACATCGACGTTCATGTTAAATTGAATGCATCAGTTGGTTCAGCTACGATAATGACTGTTAAGACGACAGCAAATGACGGTGCGGCAGATGACACTTACACAAGTGGTAACACTTCAAGTGTAGATGCAACTCCGGACAGAAATGGAACACACAGAGCCCAAATATTTGTTACAAGTGTAACAAATGCACAGGGTTTAAGTTCAGCGATTGTTGAAAGTTCAACTGCGGTTGTGTCTAACTCGACATCATAATAACTTAACCAAATAACTTTTAGTTGGTTGGCTTTTGGCCATAATTACTGTATACTTACGGTATGAATGCAGGCGAACTAAAACAAAAAGCAGATCTATCTTATGATATTTCAGTTGCAAAAAAGAACGCACTGGAAAGATCAGAATCGAGACAGATAATTGCACACAACGAGCATCTATTCAAAGCAGATGCCCAAACAATCTGTTTGGTAAAAACTTTAAGCGAACACAAGGACACATTTTTTGTGCTGGACACAAACAACAATCCTTGCGAGATTAAAGATCCAACGGAATTTCTTAACAAATTACTAGAGAGAAATCAAGAAACACTGAACGCCTACAGTCAGATACACGAAACTTTTAAAAGGAGATAGTATGTCTACAGGTGTGTTGTTGTATTGTTCAAATACCCCTACCTACGACTATCATCGAATTGCAGAACGTTGTGTTGAACTAATCAAAAAGAATCTCAAGTTAGAAATCACCATAGTAACAGATGCAGAAACTTTTAAAAAGTTTAAGCCCTTGGGAATGATCAATTACAAGTTGATAGAACCAGAACTGGGCAATAAAAGGAATAAAGAGCAGTGGAATCAACTAGAAAGATGTTACGCATATGAGCATTCTCCCTATGATACTACAATTCTTATGGACTGTGATTATTTTTGCTACACAGATAACTTATTAACCTACACAAACATTGATAATGATTTTCTAATACATGATAAAATTCATGACCTCACAGGCAAGGATGTATATAATTTCAGACAAGATTCAATAATACCTATGCTATGGGCAACAGTGATAGTGTTTAAAAAGACACATAGAGCAAAACGTATATTTGATATGGTCAAATATATCAAACAGCATTATCAATATTTTTGTAAACTTTATAGAATAAGTTTTCCTAACTTCAGAAATGATTATGCCTTTAGTATGGCAATGAACCAAGTCAACGGAAACACACAGCAAACATTTTTGCCTGGCAAGATACCCACATTGCCTGCACTTGCAAAAATACTTGAAGTAAAAGACACAGGTATTGTGTTTGAATATGATGACAAAATAAATGAAATAGAGAATCAAGATGTACATTTAATCAGCAAGGAGATATTCAATGTCTAAAGGATTTCTTTGGTTTGCACAGAACAATGATACAACAGATTATGTTAAATGTAGCATAGCACTTGCAAAATCTATCAAACAACACAACAAAGAAAATGCAATCTGTGTTGTAACAGATGAGAAAAGTAAATTTGAGAGTGAGTATGTGGATGTTGTTAAAGTTATGCACACAGACGAAAGTGCAGAACACAAAATTAAATGGGCAAATGAATATAAAGCATTTCAATTGTCTCCGTTTACACACACAATAAAATTAGAAAGTGATATGCTGTGGACAGCAAATACAGATTGGTGGTGGAATTATCTGTGGCAACACGATTTAGTTTTTGCTGTGGACTGTAAAGATTACAAAGACAATAATATTAAAAATATATCTTATAGAAAACTATTCATCAGAAATAATTTGCCCAACCTTTATAATGGTCTAAGTTATTTTCGAAGAAGCACACATGCACAAGAGTTCTTTAAACTATGCGAAGAAATAACATTAAACTGGAAAGAAGTAAAAGAAACAATGTTGGTTGCTTGTCATGATGAATACCCAAGCACAGATGTCGTGTATGCACTTGCATATAGAATAATGGACCCAACACAACAGCAATTGATCAATTATCCGTGGTTTAAATTTGTACACAACAAACCAGACATACAAGGTAGAACAACAGAATACTTGTCGCCATTTAAAATTAATGAAAAGATTATAGTTGGAAGCCAACGAATGCACAGAGTTTGGCACTACTTGGACAAAACTATACCGGAGGACCTAGATGCCAGGATTTTTTGAGGCAATGAAAAACCTAGAACCTATCAAAGAGAAGGTTCACACAGTGACCATAGCAGGTCAAAGTATGGTTGTAACACTGGAAAAGAAATTAGAAGTAATGCGTAATGGAGAAGATGCTTACAAATGGAAGTCAGCAACAGAGTTTGTTTTGAAACCAAAACCCAAAGTTGGCATTGTGTATCCGCAACTACGAAAAGCAGACAAAGGTTATAATTTTTATGACAACGATCCATATTATCCCAAAGACATAGTAGAGGAAGGCTTTGCATGGCAAATAGATACAGAATAAGTGATTTAGATTTTGTGTACATCAGCTACATGGAACCCAATAAAGAAGAGAATTGGGCTAACCTCAAGAACAAGGTACCATGGGCAAAACGTGTTGACGGTGTAAAAGGATTTGATTCAGCACACAAGGCCGCGGCAGAAACAGCAGAAACAGATTTCTTTATTAGTGTGGACGGTGATAATATTATTGATGAAACGTTCTTACTACAAACACTAGACTTTGAAAAAACAGATAGAAAAGCAGTACACAGATGGAGAGCAAAAAACAGTATCAACGGCCTTGTTTATGGCAATGGCGGTTTAGTTGGGTGGGACAAAGAAACTTGCCTCAACATGCACACACACGAAAACGCCAAAGACAAAAAAGCAGAGATAGATTTTTGTTGGACAGTAAAACATGAAAACCTGCACAACTGTTATTCCACAAGTGTGATAAACAGTGAACCTTTCCAAGCCTGGATAGCAGGATATAGGGAAGGTGTTAAAATGAGTTTGAACCAAGGCGAACACATCAAGCCAGAAGATTTTATGAAAACCATATGGGGACCAAATTTAAGAATTCTCAGCACGTGGATGACTGTGGGTGCTGACATACACAATGGCAAGTATGCCATGTTGGGTGCAAGAATGGGTTGCTATGCCACAACGATAGATACCAAAGAATGGATACAGGTCAGAGACTTAGACAAAATGGTAGACCTATATGAGAATGCTGTGATACCTAAAAAAATTGATGAGGATTTAAAACTGTATGGTGAGAGCATAAGACAGAGAATTGATTTACCCGTGGCAGAATTAGACGAGAGTCAAAGTAAATTTATGAAATTTATATATCCACCACACAAGAATACAGGAGTGCAAGATCGTGAGTACAAGTGATTATAAATCAGATGCATTAGAAGCCAGAGAAAAATTGGACAGCGTTTCGCCTACCATGTGTCTGGCCAAATGGAACCAAACATCTTTACACTTGCCCACAGGACTAACAAACAGTTGCTATCACCCGCCACTGCATCAGATAGATCCTACTAAACTTGCGGATAATCCTGCGGCACTGCACAACACCGCAGAGAAACTAGAACAAAGATCACAAATGCTCAAAGGCGTGCGACCCGAGGGTTGCTCATATTGCTGGAAGCTAGAGGACACTGGAGAAATGTCAGACAGACAGTACAGATCCGGTGAACCATGGGCCATGCAAGACTTTGAAACAATACGACAGAATCCAATGGACGAACGTTGGACACCCAGGTATGTGGAAGTTAATTTTAACAACGCTTGTAATTTCAAGTGTAGTTACTGTTCGCCGCAGTTTTCCACTGCTTGGGGCAAAGAAACGGACAGGTATGGGGCATATCCCACAACTACTCCGCACAATGCTCCTGAACACTTTCAGGGTAGAAGACGTCCAATACCCAACAGAGAAGAAAATCCTTATGTTACTGCTTTTTGGAAGTGGTGGCCTACTCTGTACAAGAACTTGAAACACTTCCGTATGACAGGCGGAGAACCTATGATGGATGTTAACACATACAAAGTATTCCAATACATAATGGACCACCCCAAAAAAGACCTACATCTAAACGTAACCAGCAATATGTGTCCTCCAGACAAAAAACTAAAAGCCAAGTATTACAACATGGCACAGAATATATGCATGGAAGAGAAAGTGGAACACATGATGCAGTTTGTTTCAGTGGATGCGTGGGGCAAACGAGCAGAGTATATACGTAATGGATTAGACTTTAACTATATGATGGACAATGTGGAAGAATTCTTAGAGCGTATTCCTGTGCGGAATTCAATAACGTTCATATGCACATACAACAATTTAAGCATAACAAGTATGGACAAGCTGTTAGAGAAGATACTGGAACTGCGTACCAAATACAGCACAACCTATCAGAGGGTATGGTTTGACGTACCGCTTTTAAGACAACCTGCATGGCAACAGATCACAATGCTACCAGAGTCATACCAAGACATACACAAGGACAACATTAAATACATGCAGGACAATTCCGGAGAGGATAACGGGCTACACATATTCAAAGACTTCGAAATTCAAAAAATGCAACGCAATCTAGCTTACTGGCAAAAAAACGCAGACGCAAGTAAGCAAAATAAAAAAGATTTTTACGCATTTTTTAACGAACACGATCGAAGACGTACTACTAGATTTTTAAACACATTTCCCGAGATGGAAGAATTTTGGGTGGAGTGCAAAAACGCAAATGAATGATTTAGAATATAAAAAACAAATACTGGATCCAAAGAGTGCAAGTTTCTGCGGAGCCAAATGGTATAATGCGACTATATGGTTAGGTAGTGGAATGACCACAAGTTGTCATCACCCACTTCCGCATAAGATAGATCTAGAAGCAATAAAAACAAATCCAAGTGCAATACACAACACAGTACAGAAGAAAGCAGAACGTAAACAAATGCAGTGCGGAGATAGACCCAAAGGCTGTGAGTACTGTTGGAAGATAGAAGATATTAACAGAGACAATATTAGTGATAGGGTTTACAAATCAAAGATATTTACAAATGAAGCATTAGACTATGCACACAAAACTGATCCTAACACAGACGTAAATCTTAAAACATTAGAAATAGCATTTGATAGGACTTGTAACTTTGCTTGTACATATTGTAATCCTGCATTTAGTTCTACATGGGCAAACAACATTAAAAGGCAAGGACCATACACAGACATGGTAACTGACGGACGTAATCACTTTACTCACAGTCATGAAAGTGCAGAGCCATACAAAAAAGATGAAACAAATCCTTACGTTGAAGCATTCTACAAATGGTGGGAAACAGACCTACACAAAAGTTTAGATGAATTAAGAATAACAGGCGGAGAACCTATGATGTCACCTAATTTATGGAGACTACTAGATTGGATAGAAACACAGGGAGACAAAATGAATCCCGATATGCGTATTGCAATTAACTCTAATTTGGGTGCAAAGCAGAGTATTATTGATAGATTTAAAACAAAACTTAAAGGATTTAAAAACTTTCATCTGTATACCAGCATGGAAGCAACACACAAACAAGGAGAATACATCAGAGACGGATTAGATTACGGCGAATGGTTCTCAAATTTCTTACATATGATGGTTGATAAAGTACCATCAGAGATTCACAATATGTGTACTATAAATGCATTGTGTTTAGAGTCGTTGCCCGAACTTTTAGAGAAGATAGTATGGTTCAAGAGTGCCAGTAAAGTTTATGGACCAAAGGTTAACTTCACATTGAATATATTACGGTTTCCGAGCTTCCAATCACCGCTTGTACTACCCGACGACCTAAGAAATAAATTTAAGGGTGACTTGGTAAAGTTTTTAAATAGTAATGAGAAACATTTAGAACACATGGAAGTAAATCAAACACAACGATTAATTGACTATCTAGATGTTGTTAAAACACCACACGCAGGTGCGGCCGAACAGAGTAAACTACAAAAAGACTTTAAAGCATTTTACAGTCAATACGACAAACGTTCAGGAAAAGACTTTGCAAAGACTTTTCCAATAATAGGAGAATGGTACAATGGCATATGAGTATGGGGCTAAAGAGCCTGAGAAACTAAAGATCAAAGACATGACTCCTAGAGAAAAAGAGTTGTTGATAGAAAGTGATAACTTTTGTATGTTACCATGGATGCACCTTCATGCATTTCCAGATGGTAGAGCATACCCTTGTTGTTTCGCACTAGATAAACTCCATGTTGGGAACGTAAACGAACAATCGATGGAAGAAGTATTCAATGGTCCTAAGATGAAGCAGATGCGTTTGAACATGTTAGCCAATAAGAAATCCAGAGAATGTGCAAAATGCTATGATCAAGAAGATTCAGGATTCTTTTCACTGCGTCTAAGTTCAAACAAACACTTTGGACACAACATAAGCATGACAGAGAACACAAAACCAGACGGCACAGCAGACTTTATAATAAAGTATTGGGATATACGTTTTTCAAACCTATGTAACATGGCTTGTAGAAGTTGCGGTACTTGGTTCAGTTCAAATTGGTATGAAGACCACAAGAAACTTACAGGAGCTCCACCTAATCATGCAAAGATTATGAAAGCAGGCAGAAGCGGCAATGACATATGGGATCAATTACTAGAACAGTTTGATCATGTGGAACAGTTTTACTTTGCAGGCGGTGAACCGATTATTATGGAAGAGCACTTAAGGATCTTAAAAGAATTAGACAAACGTAAAATGTATCATGTGAGATTGATTTACAACACAAACTTCAGTAAATCTCATTTTAAAGGCACAGATATATTTGAATTATGGAACAAATTTGATTCAGTATCAATTGGTGCAAGTTTAGATGCAGAAGGACCTAGAGCAGAACTTATGCGTAAAGGTACTGTATGGGAAGAAACAGTAGCAAACAGAAAACGAATGTTGGAAGTTTGTCCACAGGTAGACTTTTATATTTCTGCAACAGTTGGATTATCGAATTGCTTACACGTTTTAGACTTCCATAAAAGTTGGGTAGAAAAAGGATTTATTAAACCTCAAGACTTTAACTTTAATCTATTACAGTACCCGATGTGGCAACGTATGGATTTACTACCACAGAATGAAAAAGAAAAAGTTACTGCAAAATATAAAGAACATATAGAATGGTTAAAATCACAGGATCACTTAACAAGAGCATCTAAAGGATTCGAATCTGCACTAGACTGGATGAACAAAAAAGATATGACTCGTCATTTGCCAACGTTTGTGGGAGAAACAAGAAAGTACGATAAAATTAGAGATGAGAATTTTACTGATGTATTCCCCGAATGGAAAGAATTATTTGCACAGTATGAAAAGAATTAAGCCCAGCGAAGGTAACAAAACATTCTGTATGGCGCCATGGACGCACACATACCTTTCACCTCAAACAGAAAGACGTATGTGTTGTGCATCCAGAGAGCCTGCACAAAGTTTCAAGCAATACATAGACACAGGCAATGATGCTAAGGAATATAAACCACTAACACTGAAAGAACACTGGAATTCAGAGCATATGAAATCTGTTAGACTGCGTATGATGGCAGGGGAAGAACTACCAGAATGTCAAGTATGTGATCACAAACTGTTAAACACTGATGTATATAGATCATATTGGAATCAACTGTTCAAAGACAGGGTAGACGAAGCATACGACAGCACAGATGAGACCGGTGCGACCACAATGCAAACTATCAGTTTTGATTACAGATTCAACAACCTATGCAACTTTAAATGTAGAATGTGTGGCGACATGCTGAGTAGTAGTTGGGAAGCAGAATCTAGGAAGAACAAAACATGGACTAAAGAATCACAACCATGGATGGCGTCACCTTTAAGAGAACAGATCATAAAGTTTCAAGACACACAGGTCGTACAGGAGTTTGTTGAAGCAGTAGAAACAAAAACAATAAAAGAAATATATTGGTGCGGTGGTGAACCCCTAATGTGGGATATGCACTGGAAAGCCATGCAGAGGATAATAGAACTAGGATTTGCAAAAGAAGTGTATGTGAGATACAACACGAATCTAAGTCGAACATCATTCAAAGGAACCAAACTGTTTGACTTACTGCCACAGTTCCAGGACTGGCAGATATGTTCATCACTGGACGGTACAGGAGAAGTTGGAGAGTATATCAGGGACGGATTAAACTATGAACAGTGGTTACGCAACTTCAAAGAAGGAATGGCAGTTGCAAAGACAACCAGGGAGATGAGATTAGATTACACGATTACAATGCCCGGTTTACTAGAACTTAAAAACATGTTTGATTTAAGCAGAGAGCTAGACACAGAGATATTAACAAAAGTTATGTTTACTTTTAGCAATGATGAGATTCTAAGTCCACTAGCACTGCCTAAAGAACTGCTACACACACTTATTGACGAAGCACTAGCATACATGGAACCGCTTGCCTCACACAAACAGAGAGCATTAATCGACGTAATAAAGAACTTAAAAAATAGAGAAACCTTTATGCCAACCAAAAAAGGAAAACAGAGACAAGAAAGTATTGATAAGATTAGAAGACAGGATATAACAAAAATATTAAGCAGAGATGAAAGGGTACTAGACTGGTGGACAAGTATATAGATTCAAACATATGCCCATTACCGTGGAACCATTTAGAAGTTGATGTAAATGGCGGTGCGTCTCCTTGCTGTTTGTACAAGGGCAGTGTGCCTGGTGTGAAAGTGTACGAACAAAGTTTAAAGTCTATACAAGATACAGAATACATGGACAATCTTAGAACACAGTTTAGAAATGGTGAACGTCCAAAAGGATGTCAGAGCTGTTGGCAAGAAGAAGATGCAGGCAAAACATCTAAAAGGCAAAACTCAATTTATAAAATGCGTAGCAGTTTAACAGACTGGACACCTAATAGCGAGCCAACACTAAAGTTTATAGACTTTAAGCTGGGCAACGTGTGTAATTTGAAATGTAGAATATGTGGATCGTGGAGTTCTTCAAAATGGGCTCAGGAAGAAATAGATTATGAAACAGCCAAAGGTGGAGATAATCTTGTGGCAAGAAAACAACTGAAGGAAGGCGGATGGCCAAAACGTAACCCACAATTTTTTGAGGAGTTGCAGGAGGATCTAAAATATGTGGAGTACTTTGAATTCACAGGCGGTGAACCGTTCATGATCAAAGATCACTTTAAAATATTGATGCACTGTGTTGAAAAAGGGTATGCCAAGAATATAGACATACACTACAACACAAATGGCACACAGCTACCACCACAGGAAATATTTGACCTATGGAGTTGTTTCAAACATGTTGAAGTAGCGTTTAGTATTGATGATGTGGGCGAGCCTTTTGAATATCAGAGACATCCTGCTAAATGGCGAGAAGTAAATCAAAATCTGGTCAAGTTTAAAGAAATGAAAACTCCTAATATGGATTTTCAAATATGTTCGACAGTGAATATATTCAACGTATTCAATTGGGCCAAAATGGCATTGTGGGTAGCACAGTTTCAACCTAAGTTTTTTTATGTAAACACTTGCTTTGATCCAGATGTGTTTAATATTCAAACACTGCCACAACAGGTCAAAGACATAGTAGTGGATAGGTATGGTATGCTGACAGACTATCAACCCAGCATAAGATTTATGAATGCCGCTGACAGAGATACACCAGAGATAAGAGCAGAAAGAAAGAGAAGAATACTACAAACAGATGCATACAGGAAAGAAAATTTTGGAGATATGTTTCCACTTTTAAATAACATACTAAAGATATATGAGTAAAAATTTTATAGTAGGCGGTTGCAGTTTCACATACGGTTCAGAGCTGTCAGATGATGATAAAGGCAAAAAGCCTAGCGAAAAGTCATGGGCACATGAACTTTACAAACACAGTAAAGCTGAAGAGTGTGTTTGTGTTGCTAAACCAGGCACAGGCAATTCAGGCATAGCACGTAGAGTGTTCAACGCAGTAGCAAATCTTAAAGAAGTAGAAGGCGTTGTGGTAATGTGGAGTTTCAATTCACGATACGATTGGGCCATGCCCAGACACAGAGAACTAGAAGACACACGTTGGGCCACAATCTCTCCATGGGATACCTCAATGTCGAGCGATGAAAGACATCAAGCATTAACAGGGTCAGAAGGACAACAAGAAGAATGGAAACGAAGAGCAGACCTAATGGTAGAAACAGGAGTGAAACCTTTTGCCGAAGCCATATACAGATATGGTGCAAACGAATACCACGAAACTTATACAAGTTGGAAGAGCATAATTTGGTTACAGAACATTTTGGAAAAGAAGAAAATACCATTCATGTTCACACTGGCAGACAACAGTCTATTCTACAAAGAGTTTGAACAGCACAAGGATCAGGATCCTTTGATGACTGCACTGCATAATGAGATTGATTTTACCAAATGGTTTTCGTTTGGTGAAAGGATGATGGGATTTAACCAATGGGCAACACTCAATGATTATGAAAAAGGTACCACACATCCACTAGACAAAGCCCATAAAGATGCTACAATGTTAATGTTACCTACTTTTAAAAAACTAATAGGAGGAAAAGATGATTAATTGGATTAAATCGATTATTGCAAAAGTAAAACAAGAACTTGCATATCGTAAAAGACTAAAAGAATTAAAGAAAAAAGACCCGTTTATATACAAATAGGAAATGGACATACTTAATAAAGATAAACTCAAGGAGACACTTGAGAAATGGAAAGGACATCCTTCTATAACGGATCTGTTTGATCGTTTTGATAAACTTCAATCATACACTAAAAAGAAGTTAGAAAAAGAGCCAACGTTTGATCTAATAGAACTTGACACTATTGACTGTGCAGAAGACCCAGTGAGACCAGAGTTAACCCTAGAGTTTAGAAAGTCTTATGGCAGAAAGATATTTGGCATAAAAGACGAACAAGGAGAATTAGCGGCTATTATGTGTTTTGCATTCACAAATCAGATTCCAACAAGTGTGGAAGACATGGAAGCACTGAGCAAAGATGCATGTATGCAGTCAGTACACAGAGCAGGTGTACAGGGCAACATAGCAATAGCATACACAGTATGGGCAAAAAAGAAAGGTGGAGGAAAACACATGGTTAACGAAGTGTACAAAATGGTTAAACACTCGCCTCATATCAATAGATTAGTAACACTTTCTCCTCTTACCGAAATGGCAGAAAAATTTCACATTAAAAACGGAGCAAAAAAATTACAAGTAAATGAAACAACACAAAACTTTGAATATGACCTTGCGTTGGAAGATTGGGAAAAGGCATTGGACAAAGCAAAAGGATGGTTTAAAATAAAATGAAAAAGTTACTAATAGTTCTATTACTAATTTGTTCTAATGCAAATGCACTAGACTTAAAAAAATATTACAAAGAGGATCTTACAGAAGTAGATAAAGCAAACATTATTTTGTTTAATGTGATGCAAGGTATTGACATGTTGCAAACTTTAGAGATTGCCAATAATGACAAATACTACGAAACAAACAAGATACTAGGCAAACATCCTAGTGAGGCGGAAGTAGTGACTTACTTTATTGCGAGAGGACTAGTACACTATCAAGCAACTAGAATGATACCACAGAGATATAGAAACTTGTTTCATGGGTATAACGTAGTTTACAATTACAATGTGATAAGGGACAATCACCAACTAGGAATAAGGATAGATTTCTAATGAAAATCAATATAACTGACATAGGAGGCAGTGTCGTCAAGCAGGATCAAAGATACATAGTCAAGGACAACACACATCTTAAAAATCTTGTGGTCAGCTCAACCGAGTTGAATCCTGCAAAGAGCACCTCTGGGCATAAACATCCAGGACAAGAGGAAGTGTATTACTTCATCACTGGGACTGGTCGGATGGAGTTAGACGATAAAGAATTTGCCGTAGCCGCAGGTGATGTGGTACTGATCGAAGATGGTGTATTCCATCGTGTCCACGCAGGTCCGGACGGACTGTATTTTGTTTGTGCCTTTGACGGTAGGAGGGATCACTAGTGAAGATACTGA
>Ga0209090_10000113_pt1 | contig 47859 bp, 47 predicted proteins | sample ArcticOcean_MG_C_9_FD_187432 | JGI IMG/M metagenome (GOLD analysis project Ga0209090, IMG submission 187432) | Marine microbial communities from western Arctic Ocean - ArcticOcean_MG_CB2_152 (SPAdes) (version 2) | ecosystem: Environmental > Aquatic > Marine > Oceanic | place: Arctic Ocean... | reverse complement strand
ACGGCGTAATACACGTTTCGGAGGACTTAGCCGTTGGAGAGTTCCACGAGGTCAAATTAACTTGGTCTGATGGTCCTGATTTGGGTGCAACTGTTGAGTCTTTGAGTGGACAAGCCCAGTCAAAATGAAATGGCTCGAAAATAATCGAACCTATGGGCCTACGGCATTGGCTACTCCTGCAAATTTTGTTACCGTTGCGCGGATTCTGGCGACACCAATTTTTGTGTTGCTAGTTATCACGAAAGAACCGATGTGGCTCACTTTCCTTGTTGGTTTCGCTATAGGAATAACAGACTATTTAGATGGATGGCTGGCGCGAAAGCACGGGGAAACGAGATCAGGAGCTTTTCTTGACCCACTGGCTGACAAAGTTCTGGTCTTAGGCGGAATGTGTGCGCTAGTGAGCATCGACCAGTTTCACTGGCTGCCGGTGAGTATTATTATGTTGCGTGAATTATTAGTGAGCCTATACCGATCGGAAGCGGGACGAAAAGGTATAACTGTGCCGGCAACTCGTCTTGCCAAGTGGAAAACTTTCGTTCAGCTGTGGGCCATTGGGTTTGCGGTAATACCTCCGATTGTGTCCTCGGCGCATTGGGTCGCAACTGGTCTTTTGTGGCTAGCAACATTGCTAACTTTGCAAACAGGTATCGGGTATTGGGTTAGCGCCCGGAAGTTAGCTGTTGAGCAATTGGGGCCAGCTACCTCGCCTTAATGTTGTTAGCTTGAACACTTCTCGCCATAGCAATAGTCCACAACGTTACAACTTGCCGTATTAAAGTCTTGTTATGAAGTGTGAAATCATTGCAGTTGGAACAGAGTTGCTTTTAGGTCAGATAGTTGACACCAATTCATCTTGGATGGGTGAACATTTGGCCTTAGCCGGAATCGACAGTCACTACCAAACAAAAGTTGGTGACAATTGGGATCGGATAGAAGACGCAGTGAATCTTGCTCTTGATCGCAGCGATGCGGTCATAATGTGTGGAGGGCTTGGCCCAACGCAAGATGACATTACACGCGAAGTTATCGCCAAAGTCATGGGCGCCGAGCTGGTTCTCGATGAGGTAATCGCTGCTCGGATAGAAGAGATGTTCAGAACGCGCGGCAGAGAAATGCCAGCGAACAATCTTCGCCAAGCGATGGTCCCTGCTGGAGCTACAGCTATATCTCAGCAACCAGGTACTGCACCTGGATTAGTTGTGCCATTCACTCGGGAAGGCGAAACAGAGAAAGTGCTATATGCGGTGCCAGGAGTTCCCTACGAGATGAAAGAGATGTTTCTTGGGACAATCATCCCCGATTTACAGCAAAGATCAGGTGAAACAGCTGTTATCGACAGCAGGGTGCTGCGCACCTGGGGGCAGAGCGAATCTGGCTTAGCTGAAATGTTGGCTCCCCGAATGGAAGAGCTCGATGATGTTGGAAACCCTACATTAGCTTTCTTGGCGAGTGGAGTCGAAGGAATAAAAGTTCGAGTTACCGCAAAAGCGAGTGATAGAGAGTTAGTTGAGGCGATGCTGGATGAAGAAGAGCTTCAACTCAGAAAAATTTTGGGAGAGCTTGTGTTCGCCGTAGATGAATCCACCATGGAGTCAACAGTGTTGGATTTGCTTGAAGCTTCAGGCTTAACTCTTGGCATTGTGGAAACAATTACTGGCGGATATATTGCAAACCGTTTATCTGCGGCGGCGGTGTCTAGCCATGCTTTCGTTGGCGGCGTGGTAGCACTCGGTCCTGGCATTCTTTCTTATCTGGTCCAGGGTGAGCCCGACAGTTATCCGGGTCCTCAAAAAGCTCTGCAACTTGCCAAAAAAGCTCGAGATGTGTTGGTTGCTGATGTTGGTATTGCTGTGACAGGTGTGGAAGATCCGAATACTTCGAGTCAAATGTTTCCGTTTGGAACTGCATGGTTGGCGATATCGAAAGAAGGATTCGAACATGTTGAAGAGGTGCGCTTGCCTGGAGATATCGAACGAATCCGCCAGAATAGTTGTATATCGATGCTCAACCTGCTCCGCCGTTATTTACTAGAGCATTCCTAGTTTCGGGAGCTGATCTGGAGGCGTCGCTGGCTCCAGAATCATGGGTACAAAACGCCGCAGGAAGAATATTTTTCTGGTCGTTTAACAATACAAGAATTTGAATTTGGCTCTCAAGGTTGCGATAGGAGAGCGCTCCAAGGAAGAAATTTATGTTGGTAATTCGCACGTTACCAAAGGATTTTTGTGCAGATTCGACACGCGCAAATTACTTGCTTCGAGTTCATTAAATGAGCAAGCTTGATTTCTTTCTGGCAGGCTCCTCTTTATGAGATTTAGTTTCTGGACTGGTAATGGGCAATCTTGGGATGACACGATTGAGGGTTGCTTGCACGCTGAAGCGACTGGATGGGATGGAATCTGGTACGCAGATCATTTCATGCCGAACGCCGATAATGTTGACGAACCAATCCACGAAGCTTGGTCGGTCCTTGCTGCTGTAGCAGCGTTGGTTCCGCGTGTGCGGATTGGGCCATTGGTCGCAGGAAATACCTACAGAAACCCGGCGTTGACCGCAAAAATAGCTACGACGATTGACCATATTTCTGGCGGTCGAGTGGTTTTGGGGATCGGTGCTGGCTGGCAGGAGAATGAGCATGAAAAATATAACTTCGATTTTTCTACGTTAAAAGGCCGTTTGGACATGTTGGATGAGTCGGTAGAAATTATTACTTCTTTGCTGGCTGAGCACCGTACTAATTTTGAGGGAGAGCATTATCAAATTATTGATGCGCCGCTCGACCCTAAGCCAATTCAAAAAAAAGTGCCCCTGTTGATAGGCGGTGGCGGTCGCAAGAGGACGTTAAAAACCACAGCTCGATTTGCAGATGAATGGAATTATTGGGGAATGCCCCAGGATATTCGAGAACTCTGTGGGGTTCTAGATGCTCATTGCGTTGACCTTGGGCGTGACCCAAAAGAAATCAGTCGGTCTGCGGTGGCTTTGATGTTTATTTCAGAAGACGAAAAGTCTCTAGCTAAGCTGCGCGATCGCGATTTTGGAAGAGCGACCATCGTAGGAACGCCATCAGAAGTTATTGAAGTGGTTGCGGAGTATGAGTCCTATGGCGTGAACGAATTAATAGTTCCAGATTTTACGTTCGGCGAAATGTCTAAGAAAAAACATTCGATGGACTTGTTTATCGAAAAAGTGGCACCGTCTTTTCGCTAGAGCAATCCTATTTTTGACTAACTCGTTGCCTTAAGTACCAGAGATTTCAGTTGCGAGATCGCCCATTCTTTTTTCTCCGGAGCGGGTTTGCCCACCGAGTTCTAAAAACCTTTCCATACTCGGTTTTGCTTCTTCAGTTCTCAGAAGCTGCTGGAAGAGGTACTGCTCTTCCAGCATCCCTTCGCGCAGCGGTAGCGTGTCAGCATTGTTAACTGACTCTTTGGCGAGGGCAACCGCAGTTGGAGGAAAACTTGCGATTCGGTAGGCGAAGTCGCTTACGAATTGGCTTAGGTCCTCCGGAGCGATCGCTCTATTTAAATATCCCCAAGATTCAGCGGTTTGCGAGTCGATGTCGACGCCTCCGAGGATGATCTCCATAGCGCGATTTCTTCCTACTAGACGGGGAAGTCGCTGCGTTCCGGTGCCGCCCGGCAAGATCCCCAAAGGCACTTCCATTTGGTTAATGGTTGTCTTGCCTATTGCTCCAAAGCGCATGTCGCACGACATAGCTAGTTCGCTGCCACCGCCTCCTACCCTTCCAGCCAGTTCGACAATCGTTGGCTTAGGCATCAATCTGTACGTTTCGCACATGGCGTGAAAGCCAGCAATTTCTGTTGGCCGTACTGCTTCTCCTTCGACTGGAAATTGGAGAATTGCTGAAACATCGAAGTGCGCAATAAAGAAGTCTGGATCCGCACTGCGTAACACGACTGCGCGAACTGAAGCATCATCTGCCACGCTCGTGCCAAATTTAGCTAGTTCCTTGAACAAGCTTGGGGTCATGACGTTTACGGGCGGCGCATCTATGGTGGCGAACGCCACTCCGCGTTCGCGTGTGATGTGCAAAAGATGGTAAGTGTTGTCTTCATCGCTAGGGCTCATAATCAGAGCATCGCGCATCTTTCTAGCAGATGTCGTCAAATCTCCAAACAAACACCTGTTCGGTGCTTGACCGAACAGGTGTTCGTAGGTACGATTAAGTTGTCGCATGGTAAGGGTGTCCCACCCGTGTCTTACGATTCCACCAACGACATTGGGCTAACGCCCGGCAACACAAAGCCTTAGGGCAAGTCCTAGGAGGACATATCGTGGAACGAGAAAAAGCTCTAGACATGGCACTATCTCAAATCGAACGACAGTTTGGTGCAGGATCAGTTATGAAGATGGGTGATCGTGGACAAATGAAAATCGAGGCGGTTTCCACTGGCAGTCTTGCTATCGACATAGCGCTAGGTATCGGAGGCTTACCTAAAGGGCGAGTCTGCGAAATTTTTGGGCCCGAAGCCTCAGGTAAATCTACATTAGCTATGCACGTTGTGGCTGAAGCACAGCGAATAGGTGGAACCTGTGCCTATATCGATGCGGAACATGCCATGGACCCTGAATACGCAAGAAACATTGGTGTTGACGTTGATGAATTGCTTATTTCGCAACCGGATACAGGTGAGCAAGCATTAGAGATCACGGACATGCTCATTCGATCAGGAGCGATTGATGTCGTGGTCATTGACTCCGTAGCTGCCCTGACTCCTCGCGCTGAGATTGAAGGAGAAATGGGGCAATCACACGTTGGTCTTCAAGCACGTTTGATGTCTCAGGCACTTCGAAAAATCACAGCAAACCTAAACAAGACCAATACTATTTGCATCTTTATCAATCAGTTGCGCGAAAAAATTGGGGTTATGTTCGGAAGCCCGGAGACAACTCCTGGTGGGCGCGCTCTAAAATTTTATTCCTCAGTCCGAATTGATATTCGTCGGATAGAAGCAATTAAATCTGACGGTGAAATTACTGGCAGTAGAACCAGAGTAAAGGTTGTTAAGAATAAAGTTGCGCCACCCTTCCGACAAGCAGAATTTGACATTATGTATGGGAAGGGCATCAGTCGTGAAGGCTCTATTCTTGATGTCGGTGTAGAAGAAGGCATTGTCAAAAAATCAGGTGCTTGGTACACCTATGAGGGTGAACAGCTAGGGCAAGGTCGTGAGAACGCTAAGACGTTCTTGATGGAGCACCCAGAAATGATGGTTGAAATTGATGGGCGTATCCGTTCGCAGCTCGTAGCATCTGATGTCGCTGATGAAGAAGTCGTTGAAGATGAAGCTGTTGACAATGCTGCGGCTGTTGAGAGTTAAAACTAGTCGGCGCTAATGTAGCTTTCCGGTTGGTATTTCCAACATTTAGTATTAGGTCCTACCTACGGTCCGACGTGCATCCAGTTCGGCTTAATAAGCTCGTCCAGAGAATTGTGCTCAACGGTATAATTATTGTTTGTTTGGTAACGTTCGAAGTTGAAGTGCTAAAAAGATAACCACTATGTATCTTCCCAAGCACTTCGATGTAGAGAAAGTTTCTGCAGCATTCGAATTTATTGAACAGCGCCAAGTGGGCAATATTGTAGTTGCATCTGGATCGTGTTTTGAGGCGAGCTTTCTCCCATGGAAATTGTTGAGAGGCGCCATGGGCACGGCGTCATTACGTGGCCACGTATCGAAGGCAAATCCATTAGTGGAGCTAGTCAAAGATAATGTGCCAGGCATCGTCATTTTTGATCTTGTGGACGGGTATATCAGCCCAAGTTGGTACCCATCGAAACAAATTGACCAAAAGGTAGTCCCGACTTGGAACTACTTGACAGTCCATGTTCACGGGAGAGTAGCTCTAATCGACAATTCGGAATGGGTAGAGGACCTAGTCACTGAACTCACGATTTCAAATGAATCTGATCAGAAGGCTCCATGGCAAGTAAGCGATGCGCCAAGAGAGTTTATTGAGAAGCAGCTAAAGGGAATCGTTGGGGTTGAGGTTCTGATTGAACGCATCGAAGCAAAAGCAAAACTCAGTCAAAATAGATCTGCATCTGATGTTCAAGGAACTATTGAAGGTTTGGGGCAAGATGTTGACCGCCAGCCATTAATAACTCAAATAAACAATTTTCGTCAATAGTCTCAAATTGAAGGTGTAGCTGCCCCTTTTAGAGCTCGTTCCCATTGAGCTCTAAGAATTTTCTTCGGGCTACTTTTGGGACAGTTCTAAAATTAGCGCCAGGCTAGGGGTGATAAATTCTGCTTGGTGGCCTAAAAACGTTAACACGAATCGCGAATTTAACGGCATTTGTGCAAAACCTGACCTAGTCTTTGACTGCTCGTTAATTAAGAAAATTGTGTTACGGAAAGAGGTCAGCTTCTATGGGTGACAAGCAAGCTAAGCCACAAAACGTCTTTAATTTTGACTACAGCAGTGAAAGCGGAGAGCGTCCCCCACAGGAGTATTACGAGGGTATTAAGGACAAATTTTCGGAAGAGCGAGATTTGCGTCTGGGCTATAGGCCGCCTGGGGAAGACTATTACACGTCTGACTTGACTGGTGACTTGGCGAAATACGCAGTCGACCCATATTCGAACGACGTTGAGCCACGTGACAAGCTCAACGATGTTGTTGAAGTGTTGTTTATCGGTGGAGGTTTCTCTGCTCTTTTGACATCAGCACGACTTCGCGAAAAAGGCGTAGAGAGCATACGTATTGTTGAACGAGGCGCCGATGTTGGAGGTACTTGGTACTGGAATCGTTACCCGGGAGTGGCATGTGATGTCGTTGCCTATGACTATTTGCCCCTTCTAGATGAGACTGGGTATGTACCTAGTCGTCATTATGCCGGCGGTAATGAAATTTTCAATTATTGTAAATCTATTGCCGAACGTTTTGATTTGTATGACCTAGCGGTGTTCGGAACGACTGTTACTTCGACAGTCTGGGACGAAACGGAAGAAATGTGGCATGTAGGAACAGATCAAGGAGATCTGATGAAAGCCCGTTTCGTTGTATGCGCAAACGGAACTTTATCTAAGCCGAAGCTTGCCCGGATTCAGGGGCTAGAAAAATTCGAAGGGCACTCTTTTCACACATCACGATGGGATTATGAGTTCACAGGTGCGGAACTTGAGCACCTTAAAGACAAACGAGTGGGCATTATTGGTACTGGTGCTACTGCGGTGCAAGCAATTCCAAATCTTGGAGCAGCAGCAAAAGAACTTTTCGTTTTTCAGCGAACACCGTCATCAATCGATGTTCGTGACGACTGGGAAACAGATCCTGAGTGGGCTTCGACTCTTGAACCTGGTTGGCAGGGAGATCGTCGTCGACGAGCGATTGAAGGACCGCAAGTCAGTGATGCCGTGAAAGCTCGTCGAGCTGCAATGCCGCAAGAAGAGAAAGTGCGGCGACAAGAAAATGCGAACATTGATGCGATGATGAGGATTCACAACCGTATTGACGAGGTAGTTGAAGACTCCGCAACTGCTGAATCGCTAAAGCCTTGGTACATGCTGATGTGTAAACGTCCATGTTTTCATAACGATTACTTGCCGACCTTTAATCTGCCATCAGTGCATTTAGTAGATACCCATGGTGAAGGTATCACTGAGATTAATGAGAAGGGGCCAATATTTGAGGGAACTCAATATGAGGTTGATGTGCTTATCTATGCCACGGGTTTTGAAGTGCAAAAAACGGGTATCTATAACGAAATTAAAGGCGATAACGATTTAGATTTGAATGATAAGTACTCCAATGGAATTAGAACTCTTTTAGGAATTCATTCGCAGGGTTATCCAAACCTATTTATCATGGGTGGCTATCAGGCTTTTTTTGCGTTCAACTTGACTGATGTTTTAAACAGCCAGGGCGAACATATAGCTGAATGCATTGACTTCGTCCGAAAAGCGGAGATTCACAGTCTTGACTGCAACGAAACAGCAGAGGAATGGTGGGTTCAGCAAGTTATTGAGCATCGAGGTACAACAAGCCGGAACAAAGATTGCACTCCGGGTTATTACAATTTCGAGGGAGCCGATAACAGGCGACAAGATGGCAATTACAACGGCACTATGAAGGAGTATCTTGACCATATGTCCGATATTCGGAGCAATATGGCAGATAATTTTATTTTCACTAGCCGTTGAGCAGACTGTAGCTTCACTCAGATGAGCAGATAAAAAATAACTATTGGCGGAGCTGATTTACTTATGGGAATTCCTGGCGGAGATGTGTGGATAGTCGGTAGTCATTCGACTGCTTTCGGAAAATACCCTGACAAGACTTTCAAAGATCTGACTCGCGAAACAGTTCTTGGGGTTGCTGCGGATGGATTGGTTGATTTAGCCGACGTTGACTTCGCTTACGTCGGTAATTGTCTCGCAGGTGCGGGTTTTGGACAAGATATGATACGCGGGCAAGCTTGGATGATTGAGTTAGTCGATGAAGGGTATTTCCCCGAACGAGTGCCGGTGATGAACGTTGAAGGTGCCTGCGCAACGGCTTCGATGGCATTGCATTCGGCCTTCAAAGATATCAAGTCAGGCGAGTCTGACATCGTTCTTGCAGTCGGCGTTGAAAAAACGTATCTTCCGGGTGCTGATCAGGACCCGGAAATTAAAGCGCGCATGTTTGACCTATTCGCTCGAGCCGTAGACCAAGAGGACCTTCCTAGATTAGAAGAACATTATCGTCAGGTAAGCGAAAGTTCCGGAGTGCCTTTTGAGACCGGACCAGGAAGAACTTTGTTCATGGACACCTATGCAATGCAAGCAGCCGTGCATATGCAACGGTACGGGACGACCCAACGTCAGATAGCGGCTGGGGCAGCTAAAAATCATAACTACGGAGCACTTAATCCGCTCGCTCAGTACCGTTTTGAAACTTCGATAGACGCTGTGATGGAGGATCGAGAAATTTCTTATCCTCTGACTCGTTCTATGTGTGCACCAATTGGCGACGGAGCGGCATCGGCATTAGTTGTTTCTGGAGATGTTTTTGCTGGCCTTCCAGAGAGTGTGCGAGCGCGATCAGTAAGAATTGCAGCAAATTCTATGAGTGGCGGAAAATATCGTTCAGTGAACGAGCCCGGACTTTCCCGAATCGCTGTAGATAAAGCCTACAAAGCTTCCGGGATGCAACCAGAGGATGTGGACGTCGCTGAAGTTCATGATGCAACTAGTTTTTGTGAGATCTACCAGGCTGAAATGATGCGGTTATGTCCCGAGGGCGAAGGTGGGGCGTTTGTTGCAAGTGGCGCAACAGGTCCTGGTGGGGTAGTGCCGATCAACACATCAGGTGGGTTGGTAAGTAAAGGCCACCCAGTCGGAGCTACTGGCCTTTCGATGATCTATGAACTGACAACGCAATTGCGGGGTGAGGCTGGGCAGCGACAGGTAGAAAATGCTCGAGTTGCCTTACAGGAAAATGGCGGCGGAGTCATAGGACTTGAAGAAGCTGCCTGTTCGGTTGTGCTGCTCGAACGTGGCGACTAATAAGGTTTAGGTGCGCATATGTCGCATCGTTGTTAGAGCAAAGGCACAACTGTTGCCATCTTGAAGCAGGCGGGTAGAAATAAGCCGGTTATCGCCACGACGATTCACTATTCTGCCTTCTGCGATGAATGATTTGTCGAGAATTGGCTCGAAATAGTCGATTCTCATGTTAATAGTGGATTGGAAACCCAGTCGGTCGCCGCAGTCTCTTTTCGCTGTATAGAGAGAAATAATATCTACATATGCAGCGGTGAAGCCTCCAAAAAGTTGCCCGAGAGGGTTTAGTGCAGAGGGCGGTAAGTAGCACTCTACGTCTAATTCTCCCTCATCATCTCGAAGGATATTCCATCTTTCAACCTCGAGGAGATCGAACGGCGGAAGGCCAGGAGTTGCGAGCTTTCCTTGGGGCACGTTAAGTGACCATTCTTCGAAATTTTCTATCACATCTGTCATGTTAGGTAAACAAGTCCATAACAAGCGGTCTGGCGCAATACTATATGAGTTGTGACCGGCAAATATCTGGTGCGCACCTATGGGTGCCAAATGAACGTCCATGACTCTGAACGCATTTCTGGTCTATTAGAGACCGACGGAATGCAAGAGACCGATTCCATGGAAGAAGCTGATGTCATAGTTCTCAATACCTGCTGTATCCGTGAGAACGCAGACAATAAGCTGTATGGGCAACTCGGTAATCTTAAGCGTCTTAAAGAGGAGCGGCCTGACTTGCAAATCGCCGTTGCCGGGTGTTTGGCTCAAAAAGATCGTGACTTGATTCGCGAAAGAGCACCTCATGTAGACGTTGTGTTAGGAACTCACAACGTCAGTAGAACTTCAGAGCTTTTGCAGGAAGCTAAAACGAAGGGCCCGATAACAGAAATACTTGAAGAGTCAGAGGCATTTCCATCGGCTCTGCCAGTCAAACGCGACGCAAAACACTGTGCCTGGGTAACCATTCAGATTGGATGCGACAACAGCTGCGCATTTTGTATAGTGCCGGCAGTTCGTGGCCGAGAGATATCTCGTCCGTTCGGTGAGCTTGTAAAGGAAGTGGAGTCCTTAGCAAAAGACGGTTTAAGTGAAATTACATTGTTAGGCCAAAACGTCAACAGTTATGGCAGGGATCTAACACGAGCACTGCGAGCACAGAAAGACTTACCGGGCGAAGCCTCCCTATTAGTTGGAGAAAAATGGATCAATAGTAAACAGACGGCGCGCCCGTTGTTCACGGACCTTCTTCGCGCTGTGAGCGCGGTGGAAGGGATACGAAGAGTTCGCTATACCAGTCCTCACCCTAAGGATCTTCGACCTGAAACTATTAGGGCGATGGCAGACGTAGACGAGATATGCGAGCATTTACATCTTCCCCTTCAGTCTGGTAGTGACCGAATTCTTTCTTCGATGCATCGTGGGTATACCGCTAGTCGTTACTTAGAAAAAGTAGAGGCTGCTAGGTTAGCTATCCCCGAACTCGCAGTTAGTACTGACATCATCATTGGTTTTCCGGGGGAAACAGAAGGTGATTTTGAAGCGACTTTGGAAGTCGCTGCCGAAGTGGGATTTGACTATGCGTTTACCTACGTTTATTCGCCACGGCCCGGGACAGAAGCTGCAGAGTTCGGTGACCGATTCGTGCCGTCTTCTGTTTCAGCAGAAAGAATGCAGCGCCTACGAGCTGTTATCGAGCGAAGCAGTCGTCTGGGCAACGAAAGTAGAGTTGGACAGGTCGAGGAGGTTGTGGTCGAAGGCCCATCGAAGAAAGATCCCAATGTTTTGACTGGGAGAACCCGCCATAATCGTCTAGTGCATTTTCCTTCACCGAGTCCGATCCGTCAAGGTTCTTATGCCTTAGCAAGAATTATTTCAGCGAAGACATTCAGCCTGCAGGGTGAACTCATCGAAGTAACAGCTATTTCGAAACATCGAACCCGGATTCCGGTGGTGTCATCCTGACTGTTCACAATCTCTCTATAGAGAGGCCGATAGCAATAGTGGGCCCGACTGCTTCGGGTAAATCTGCGCTTGCTATGGAGCTGGCACGCATAGACCATTCGATCGAGTTGCTGTCAGTGGATTCGATGCAGGTGTACCGAGGGATGGATATAGGAACTGCAAAACCAACGATTTCAGAGCAGCAGGAGGTTAGGCACCATTTAATTGACATGGTGCAGCCCGGGGATTCGTTCACCTTCGTGGAATACCAGAAGGAATACAAAAAATTACTAATAGAACTTAAATCTCGACAAGCAAAACCATTGTTAGTCGGTGGTACTGGTTTGTATCTCAGAGCGGCAATAGACGGGTTAACTCCGCCGCCGCAGTTTCCAGAAGTTATGGCCCAGTTAGAAACTGAGATTGATACTGAGTTGCTTCATCGCCGGCTAGTTGAGTTAGACCCAGTAGCAGCCGCAAAAATGGATTCAAAAAATCGTCGGCGAATAGCAAGAGCCCTTGAAGTTACACTTGGTTCTGGTAAACCTTTCTCTTCCTTCGGCCCGGGTCTTGATAAATATAAAGAAGCTTCGTACGAGTTGATCGGAATAGAAATCGATCGAAGCCTTCTGGACTTGCGCATTGTTGAGCGATACGAGATGCAAATGGATATGGGTTTTCTTAATGAAGTCCAACGGTTATCTGAGGGTGAAATGTCTGTAACCGCAAGGCAGGCGTTGGGGTATAAAGAACTTTTAGCTTACCTTCGCAAAGAAACATCTTTAGAAGAAGCGCTAGCTATAGCTATCCAGCGAACAAAGCGTTTCGCTAGGCGTCAGCAAAGATGGTTTCGTCGCGATCCGCGTATCCAGTGGATTGATTTTTCAGACGTTGGTTCTTTTTTAGATCAGCATCGTAATCGGGGTAATGACCTGAGTTCTGAGAGAATAGAGTCCGGAGGTTTTGATGCGTCTATATAAACACCATGGGCTAGGAAACGATTTCTTAGTGACGTTTGTCGACGATTTACCAGATAGCCCTGGGCCTCTCGCCCGACAGCTATGCGATCGACGAACTGGAGTAGGAGCTGATGGGTTGCTGTTTGGGTTACCTGGATCTGGCGGCAACGACTTAAAGATGGTTCTTTTCAATTCTGATGGATCGAGACCTGAAATGAGTGGAAACGGCATTCGTTGCTTAGCTCACGCTCATTCAAGGAGGCTTCTTCTCGGCGGAGGTAAAATTCAAATCGAAACTGATGGGGGTTTACGCGAAGTAGAAGTAGATGACGATGGTGATGCGGTTACAGCATCAGTCGATATGGGGACCGTCGGTGATGGACCTGGTATAGCTCAAGCTTTGGATGATTCACTTTCTGGGTTGTTAGCTGCGACTGCGGATGTAGGTAACCCTCATCTCGTCGTTTGTGTATCTGATCTTTCGAGCGTTGATGTTGCAGCGGTGGGGGCTGCTTATGAATCTCATTACTCTGAGGGAATGAACGTTGAGTTCATCTGCAAGGCGCAAAAAAGTGTGGATGTTATTGATCTTCTTGTTTGGGAGCGCGGTGTCGGAGTAACGCAGGCGTGTGGCACAGGTGCTGTGGCTGCTGCTACTCGCGCTTATGACTGGGGTCTTGTTGATAAACAGGTTAGGGTACGCATGCCTGGAGGCGAAGTTGAGGTTCACGTTGGTGACAGAGCTTTACTCATCGGCCCATCAATTTTCGTTGCGACAATCGAAGTGCGTTAATGGGCGATGATAAGAATGGCAAGGTAATAAAGGCAACCCAAGAAACTCATAGAGGGGCTTTTGGCGAGTTCGGTGGTGAAGCTAGTGGACTTATTGATCGTGCATTTCGCGAACAAATCGTGCTCGTTGGTGTTCAGTTTCCAGGAAGCTCAAGTGAAGAGGTTGATCAGAATCTTGATGAACTAGCCCAGCTAGTTGACACTGCGGGAGCGGACCCAGTCCTAAGAGTTGTCCAGAAACGTATCAGTCCTGACCCCGCTACTTTCATAGGTAAGGGAAAGGCGGAAGAGATTCATGATCATTCGGTTGAACATGATGTCGATACGGTCGTTTTTGATGATGAATTGAGTCCTGCTCAGCAGTTCAACCTTGAAAAAATATTTAAACGAACTGCTTTGGATAGGACAGCAGTTATTTTGGATATTTTTGCTCAGAACGCGACGACCTTAGAGGGAAAAGCTCAAGTTGAATTAGCTCAGCTTCGCTATCTGTTGCCTCGTCTGAGGGGACGGGGAGATGACATGAGCCAGCAAGCTGGAGGAATAGGAACTCGTGGCCCTGGAGAAACTCAGCTTGAAGTAGATCGGCGGCGGATACAGAGGCGACTAACAAAACTCGAAAAAGATTTGGCAAATTTGCGTCAAACGCGAAGCAATCAAAGAAAGTCGCGTCGTCGCTCTCGCTTCCACACTGCTGCGATAGTGGGTTATACCAATGCTGGAAAATCCACTCTGTTGAATCGATTAACGGGAGCAAATGTATTAGTTGAAAATCGATTGTTCGCAACTCTTGATGCAACGACCCGGCGGCTTTATCTTCCTGGCGGAGAGACGGTTCTTTTGAGCGATACAGTTGGCTTTATTCAAAAGCTTCCGACAGGTCTAGTGGAAGCCTTTAAATCAACTTTAGAAGAAGTAAAAGAAGCTGACTTATTGGTGCATGTTGTGGACGCATCTAGTCATGATCCTGAAATGCATATGAGCGCTGTTCGCAGTGTGTTAGCTGAAATAGGCGCTGGAGACGTACCTGAGCTGATTGTCTTCAATAAAATAGATCAAATAGAAGACGGAGATTTAGGTCCTCTTCTGAGGCGTTATGAGAATGCAGTTGCTGCTTCGGCTCATACCGGAGAAGGCGTTAACGAATTGTTGGAAGTTATGGCAGGGCGGCTTCGCCGGTTAACTAAGATTGTCGAGTTGAATATTCCGTATTCTCGTGGAGACATTCTGGCGACTGTTCACAGAGAAGGCGAAGTGCTAATAGAAGTTCATGAGGACACAGGAACAAAGGTAAGAGCACGCCTAGACGAAGTTGCTACGAATCTCCTCAAAGAATTTATATCGCTGGATACGCAGGTTTGATTTTGGGTTTTAGAAGTTTGCATTTTGAAAATAGGATGCAGAGTAATAGTGAGATAGTGACGAAGGGAAAAGACGCTGATGCCAGATAAGCCTGATGGGTTTGTTCCACCTCCTTATCCGTATGATCGCCTTAATGAATTGAAGCCTTTAGGTCAGCATCATGAAGGTGGTCTTATAGATTTTTCTATTGGTACGCCAATGGACCCGACCCCGCCTGCAGTTGTCCAAGCGTTGGCTGATTCAGGATCAGAAAAAGGTTATCCTCCTTCTATTGGACGTCCTGAACTTCGGTTTGCCTTTGCATCTTGGCTGGCTGAGCGCACGGGAGCTGAAGTCAACCCAGAAACCGAAGTTGCGGCAGCGATTGGTACGAAGGAATTTGTTGCTGGGCTGCCTCATTGGATGCGGCTTCGTAGGCCTGACAAAGACACTGTCCTCTATCCGGCAGTGAGTTATCCGAGCTATGACATGGGAGCAATATTTGCAGGATGTCGAGCAGTTCCTGTTCCCGTTGATGAAAACTGGTCGATAAGACTCGACGCGATATCTAAAGAAGACGCAGATCGAGCGTTGCTTTTATGGGTGAACACTCCTGGTAATCCTGCTGGTGGTCTTGATGATTTGCCGGCAATCGCAGAGTGGGGACGGTCCAATGGCGTTCCTGTGTTCAGCGATGAGTGCTATATCGAATTTACTTGGGATGGCGATCCTCGCACTATTTTAACTAATGGGACTCAGGGAGTGGTCGCTGTGCATTCACTTTCGAAGAGATCAAACCTTGCTGGTCTGAGAGTGGGTTTCTATGCGGGTGATGCTGAGATAGTGCATTACTTGAGAGAAGTTCGTAAGCATGCAGGGTTTATGGTGCCGGGTCCGGCTCAGGCCGCAGCAGTAGCAGCACTTGGTGACCAGGTCCATGTTGAGGAGCAACGCGAGCGCTATTACTCTCGCCTTCAACGGATGGCTCAGGTTTTAGAATCCTTTGGCGTAGAGGTTCAAATGCCTCGTGGCGGATTTTATCTTTGGGTAGCTGCTCCTGGCGGTGATGCTTGGAGTTTCACTCGACGATTAGCCAGAGAAGCCGGTGTTCTAGTCTCGCCTGGGGAATTCTATGGAGACCAGGGCAAGGGTCATATCAGGTTGGCTATGGTTCAGCCAGATTCGCAGATCGATGTAATTGAACACCGATTAGGTCTTTGATGTTGACCGACACGTGTGGTCTCTAGACTCAAGGTCGTGATTGATCTATTTGATTTAGCAGCTGAGCTAGTCGATATTCCATCAGAAAGCCATGATGAAACCGCACTGGCTGACTATTTCGAAAAGCGTTTAAGGGCCGCCTCCTACTTAGATACTGAGCGCATCGGCGACAACTTGGTAGCTCGAACTCAGCTTGGATGTAAGCACAGACTTATAATCGCTGGTCATCTAGACACTGTTCCTGCAAATGGGAACCAAGGAGCCCGTATCGAAGGTGACCGCCTATATGGGTTGGGCGCTTGTGACATGAAAGGTGGTTTAGCTGCTCAATTAGCTTCTGCGTTGAGCATCGAAAAGCCGAAGATTGATGTTACTTATGTATTTTATGCTGGAGAAGAAGTAGCTGCTGAGTACAACGGACTCAACCAATTGTATGTGATGAGACCAGATCTCTTAGAAGGCGATACGGCATTACTTGGTGAGCCCACCTCGGCCCAAATTGAAGCAGGATGTCAAGGAACTTTAAGAGCCCGGTTTACTTACCACGGCAAGCGTGCACACACCGCTCGTCCTTGGAAAGGTATCAATGCGATACATAGGCTTGGGCATGTACTGAGTCGTTTAGATCGTTTCGAAGGGCGTCGTCCGGTCATCGATGGCTGTGAATATAGAGAAGCTATTCAATCAGTTTTTGTGGAAGGTGGGGTAGCGGGAAACGTGGTGCCTGATAGAGCTCTTCTGACCGTTAACTTGCGTTACGCTCCAGACAGGTCACCCGACGAAGCGGAAAAATATCTGTTGGAACAAGTTGGAGATTATGACGAAGTTGTGATTACCGATCATTCGGTAGCTGCAGCTCCGGATTTGAAACACCCAATTATCAATACTTTAATTAATGATAATGAACTTATGGTGAAAGCAAAACTAGGGTGGACAGACGTTGCGCGTTTCGCTGAGCATGGGATTCCTGCATCGAACTTTGGTCCTGGTGACGCTTCGATTGCTCACACCAAAGATGAATTCGTGGAGCGCCAAGAAATTGAACAGGTTTACAACGCGCTGCAAAATCTTCTTACATCGGAAACTTAAGTTTGGACGACGAAACGAACGTTAGGGAGCGAACACCCTGGCTTCACGCTACACATCGTTGAAAGAGCTCTACACCTTAGGAAAAAAGTTTTTCTAAGATAACAGCAACGCCATTATCAATATTGGACTTTGTTATTTCGTTGGCTATTAGTCGTGTTTCGGCGTGAGCATTAGCCATAGCGATTCCCCAACCAGCCCATGAGAGCATCGCGTTATCATTAGGCATATCGCCAAAAGCGATAACGGATGATGATGAAATTCCCTTTTCGTTGCATAAACGCTGCAGTCCAAAAGCCTTATCAATTCCGGGCGGCATTAGCTCAACGAAGGGAAGCCCAGCGTGCGTGGGGTTGATTCTTGATCCCCAAATTTTGGACAACGAACTAATAGTTGAATCCGGAGACTGATCAGGGATATTCACGAGAAGCTTGTGAATGTGCTGATTTAAATAAGGAATTATATCGCTAATGTTCTCCTCAAGAGGCCTTCCGGCTAGCTCCAGCCATTTACCTTCTGCCACGAACTCGGTGCCCATCTCTGCGCTAAAAGCAGCATTTGGACTGTGTCGTCGAGTTTCCTTTATTAAATCAACAGCAACTAATAAATCGATGGTTGCAAATTGTTCGATTGTGCCCAAACGAGGGTCGTAGGAGAGGGCCCCATTTGCGCAGATTAGACTGGTCGGGATTTGAGTTTCTTCGGCGATGGAATTGCAGTACCTGGGTGGTCGGCCAGTAATCACTACAAATTCGATATTGGTTTCTTTCAAAGCTGCGAGAGCTGAGCGCGTGCGCTCTGAAACCTTGCCATTTGAGTTGGCTAAGGTCCCATCAAAATCTGTTGCGATTAGACGGATATCTTCGATATTGGGTAGACGATTCATAATCCGTATCGACTTGGTTCTGTTCGGATCCATTCTCCGATTTTTTCACCGATCATAATGGAAGTTGGATTGGTGTTAGCTCTTGGAACAGTAGGCATGATCGAAGCGTCGGCGATAGCGAGGCTGTCAATAGCAAAGCAGCGACCGTACTGATCGACAACGGCACCCGAATCGCTCTCGGGACCCATATGTGCTGTTCCGCATGGATGGTATCCAGAGGAAGCAAAACGGCGAATGAATGAGAGAAGGTCATCCCGATCAGAAATACGAGACAAATCTGGGAATACGATTTTTTGCACTAAGTCACTTAGCGGACCGTTAGAAGCGAACCGGACTGCTTCGAGTAACCCATCAGCCAGTCGGTTTGCGTCTCGTGTATTTTCACAAAAATAATTGTGTATCTCTGGAACCGCAAATGGCTCAGCTGAAGGATATATAAGCTTACCGCGACCATCTACTTGTTCTAGGACTGCAGCAATACCAAAATAGGGATCTTCATCGCGACCCACGTAAGTTAGCTGCTCAATTTGCATATCAAGGCGCGAAATATTTTCTGTACTTGTGTAGCGAAGAATAGTTTGGATTATTGGCTGATTCCGGTGTACGAGTTCGTTGTGGCTTGGCTGGCACATCACGAACAAAGCAGGATGATCGGCTAGGTGATTACCGACGCCTTGCACGTCGGCTACTGGATCTACTTTGATTCGATGTAAATCAGCAATCGGACCGATACCTGAACGTAAAAGTATCCCGGGAGTGTGAATCGCCCCAGCGCAAAGCACGATGAGTCGTCCTCGAATAATTTTAGTACTTCCATCAGATTGGATTATTTCAACTCCTGTCGCTGTTTTGCCCTTGAGAATAATTCGACTAGTTGATGCTTCGGAAATGATGTCAAAGTTCTGCCGCAATCGGATAGGAGCCAGATAGGCAGAAGCCGTAGAAACTCGTAATTGTCCTAATTTGTTCATGGGCTGAGGACCTGCACCCCAAGCATCAGGATCATTTTGGTCAGGAGCGAAGGGGTAGTTTAGCTCTTCGGCAGTAGACAAAAAAGCTTGGTGTAAGTCGGTCAGCTCATTGTGAGGATATCTCCGGACTGTCATCGGTCCAGCATCACCATGGTGATCTTGATCTCCGTAGTCGAGGTCGCGTTCGAGACGGCGAAAGGTTGGAAGGACGTCTTTCCAAGCCCACTCCGAGTTCCCTAACTCAGCCCAATGGTCATAGTCCTCAGGAATACCTCTTAGGAATATGCAAGTGTTCACAGCGCTAGAACCACCGGTAACTTTCCCACGCGGAAGCGGCTGTCCAGGTCTTGATTGGGTTGGGGAATAGGCTAACCCCCAATCGTGGTTATGTTCACTGTTGTGATGGCCGTTTCGAAGGTCATCTGGAGTTGTTTCGATAGAGGAATAGTCAGGCCCGGCTTCTAGCAGCAGCACTCGTAGGTTTGGGTTCTCGGACGCACGCGAAGCTAGTGGGGCGCCGGAAGCTCCTGCACCGACCACAATGACATCGTATTGCTCACCATCGCTCACGGTTGCAACGGTAGTCGCGCAATCAAGAATGAAACGTTAGGAGCCTCTACTATTTGGGGATGGCAGATACTGTGATTCGAAACGTTTCTATTGTGGATGGCACTGGATCCAAAATGTTTGGTGGGGACGTGGTGGTCGACGAGGGACGGATTGTTGAAGTAGGTTCCGCCACTTCGAAATGTAATGAGGAAGTTGATGGTTCTGGGCTTGTATTAGCTCCTGGTTTCGTAGATGTCCACACCCATGATGATGGGGCTTTAATCCAACATCCAGGAATGGCTTTTAAAGTTTCCCAGGGTTGTACAAGCGTAGTAGTTGGCAATTGTGGCTTTTCTGCGGTTCCTGCGGTTAACGGTGAAAAAACGCTTGACCTCTCCAATATTGAGTCGCAGTGGCAAGACCTTGAGGGTTATCGACGAGTCGTAGAAGCTGGCAACGTGGCGATTAATTCAATGATGCTGATGGGCCATAACACAATTCGTTCGCTGGAAATGAAAGATTTACGTGATCAGCCCACCGATAAGCAACTCGAGAGTATGCGTCAACATGTAAAAAAAGGCATGGAACAAGGGGCATGCGGTTTGTCTACGGGGCTTGTGTATAAGCCGGGGCGCTGGTCTCAGACTGAAGAAATAATTGAACTGGCTAAAGTAGTTAACCCTTTTGAGGGTATCTATGCGACACATATGCGTAACGAAAATGATCACCTATTGGATGCAGTCGACGAAGCCCTACTTATTGGCAAAGAGGCACAGGTAGCGGTTCAAATTAGTCACCATAAAGCTGCCGGTAAAGCTAATTGGGGAAAAGTCGGTGCTTCTCTTAGCAAAATTGATGCAGCAGTTGCCGCTGGTATGAGAGTTACCTTGGATGTATATCCCTACACGGCTGGCAGCGGGCCCATGATCCAGTACTTCAATCTTGCGAATCCTGATAAAGAGTTAGCAGAAGCAATACAGCTAGCGTCATGTCCAGCTTTTCGAGAGTACGAAGGCAGGATGCTGGTTGATATAGCTGATGAGTTAGGAATATCTCCAGCAGATGCGGTAGTGCATATTTTGACTGCACCAGAAGGCTCCAAGACGATATGCATTCAGCATGTGATGGATGAAGCAGATGTCATTACAAACCTTGAGCATTCTTTGGTGATGATTGGATCAGATGGTCTCCCAGACCTCGAAGGTAGGCCTCACCCGCGTCTCTATGGAACTTTTCCGCGCGTTCTTGGAAAATACGTACGAGAACAAAAAATTGTTCACTTAGAGGAAGCGGTCAGGAGAATGACCTCACTGTCGTGCGATGTGCATGGTCTAAAAGAACGCGGCCGTGTAGTGGTCGGAGGGTGGGCCGATCTTGTGCTCTTCAACCCAAATCAGATAGTTGATATGGCGACCTATGAGGAGCCTCAGCAAGAAGCAGTTGGGGTACAGAGAGTATGGGTAAATGGACGCTCAGTTTACGAAAATGGTCGCCACACAGGAGTTGGTGGAGGTCGAGTTCTTCGTTACAACGTCGCCTAAATACGGTTCATTAGGTGCCTCTGCGGTAGGGTGAGCAATACAAAGCTCCGCCTATGCCCCTTACTCCGGCTAGCGAAGCGTAGACCGGCTGCCCGTAGGTGGCCACATTTGGTTTAGTTTCCCTAAGCCAAGCAGCTGGAAGAGACCCCCTTGACTATTACTTTCGCCGATTTAGGCGTCCCACACGACCTTTGTCAAACCCTTGCTAAACAGGGAATCGAGGCACCGTTTGCAATTCAAGAATTAGCGATTGCTGATGCTATGGCGGGCAGAGATGTTTGCGGCAAAGCAAAAACAGGTTCGGGAAAAACTTTGGCGTTCAGTCTGCCGAGCGTTGCGCACACCGAACGTAGCGCTGACGGAAAACCAAGTACATTGATGCTAACCCCAACTCGCGAATTAGCGAATCAGATAACTGGGGTCGTGGAGCCATTAGCTATCTCACAAAAACTTCGGCCGATAGCTGTATACGGCGGAACAAATATCGACAAGCAGATAGAAACAATTGCGGCCGGAATAGACATCATCATTGCAACGCCAGGACGGTTAATCGATTTAATAGACCGCAAAGCCATTGATGTTTCAAGTATCAAAAGAGTGGTTGTCGATGAAGCAGATCGAATGGCGGACATGGGTTTTCTGCCTCAAGTTGAATGGATTCTCCGCCATATAAAAGTAGATCATCAAACAATGCTCTTCTCAGCGACTCTTGACGGAGCAGTTGACACGGTAGTAAAACGACATCTCACAGACCCTGTATTTCATGCTGTCGATGAGCAGGAAGTGACAGTAAATGAGATGGGTCACTTGTTTATGACCGTGCATAAAATGAATCGAGTGCAGGTAGCAGCGCGCATCGTTGGTAATTCAACAAAAACGTTGCTTTTCACTCGAACTAAAAGAGGTGCTGACCAGCTCGAAAAGGAGCTACGTGAAGAGGGCGTAGACGTGGCCGCTATTCATGGGGACCTTAGACAGAATCAGCGAGAGAAAGCACTGAAAGATTTCACATCCGGGAAATTGAAAGCACTTGTTGCTACTGATGTAGCTGCACGCGGTATTCATGTAGATAATGTCGATGTAGTAATTCATTACAATCCACCTGAAGACCATAAAACTTATCTACACCGGTCAGGGCGGACAGCTCGAGCTGGAAATTCTGGAACTGCAGTCACAATGTTTTTGTGGGATGAAGAACTCCAGGTAAGACAGCTTCAGCGTCGGCTAGGTATAAAACTTCCGTTTCACGACGTCTTCTCAAACGATGACCGTCTTGACGAGCTTGCTTCATGGGCACAAAACCAAAACTGAAAGTTAACTGGCCTGCTCTGCCCAATAGTGTTCGGGTGGAAGCAGAAAAAATTGTTACCGACCTTTTAAACAAAACTCAAGAATCTGAACTGATTCTGGAGTCAATACTGAGCTTGGGTCGTAGCCGAGAAAAAGAGTTAGCAGATCCGGTAGCCGACGGAGCGGTTTATACTCCTTATCCGGTAGCCGAACAACTAGTGAATCATATTGATCTACAGGCGGGTCAATCTGTGTGTGATCCAGCGATGGGAGCAGGGGTCTTCCTTATAGCGGCAGCAGAAAAAAGATTTCATTTAGGGCAAAGTATTGAATCGATAGCAAAACAAACTGCAGGTGCAGATATCGATGCGGTGAGCGTAGAGGTAGCAAAGTTGTCTATGCAGCTTTGGTCGTGGCTGAGAGGAACTACCGTAGTTAGTTTCGATGGTCTCGTATGTGCGGACCCGCTCATCAATCCCCCTACTGACTGGGTTGAAAGTTTCGACGTTATCATCGGGAACCCACCATTTTTGGGACAGTTGAAGTCGCGTACGACTCGCCACAAGAATCGGGCAGAACAGTTAAAACAAATATATGGAAAACTAGCCACACAGTATGTAGATGAAAGCGCCCTGTTTCTGCTTGCTTCTCTCAATTTAGTGACGCAAAAAGGAACTGTATGTTTAATTGTTCCGACTTCAATTTTCGGTGCTGCCTCAGCTCGACCTATTAGAGAACACATTGATGAAGTAATGCCTATGAGTGGCCTATGGGTTGGCGGTCGCAACGTATTTACTGAGGCGAAAGTTGACGTGCTAGCGCCGATTCTCTCTTCGCAGCGAAAGACGTCAGTGCACATCTACTTCCAAAAACCAGAGATGTCTCCGACTGAAGTAAAACGAGGCAATAATGGGTCGTGGGGAGCAATCTTGGCGAACGCATTAGGCGTTCCGTCAATAGATGCAGTTATTGACAAAGAGTTACAAAGCGAAGCTACTGTTACTGCAGATTTTCGAGATGCCTACTATTGGTTAAGCGAAAGAGTTGAAGAGGACGGGTTCCAAACAGATAGAAAAAAAATAGGAAAACTCGCGACTGTCGGACTGGTAGATCCGTTGACTTTCAACCACGGAAAAAAAGAAGTTCGATTTGCCAAAAAAAAATATTTAGAGCCGGTCGTAGTCATAGAAAACAATCCGCCAAATAATTTCTCTGGATGGTTGAAACGACGGCGAGTCCCAAAAATTCTAGTAGCAACACAAACTAAGGTAATTGAGTGCGTCGTAGATGAAATTGGCGATCTCATACCGTCGACTCCGCTGATAATTATTGAACCAACGGATCCTAATAAGGTTTGGCACTTAGCAGCAGCACTGAGTTCGCCTATAGGCGCCGCTTGGGCTGCGAGCGAGGCAGCAGGTACTGGCCTCGGAGCTAATACTGTGCGCTTGAGAGCGAGCCAGTTGAACTTGTTTCCGCTTCCTGAAATCGGTTCAGAATGGGACACAGCAGCTGATCTAGCGCACTCGATTCAGATCGATGGAGGGTCAGAAAAGACCTTCAGAGACTTCGGACTGGTTATCAATCGTGCCTATGGAATCGAAGATGATGGTCTTCTCCAATGGTGGATAAATAGACTTCCTTAGAAATTGGCTTGGCCTTGACTACTGTTCCTCTTGTAGCCTTTTAAAAAGAGCAGGAGAATAGGTACTGAAGATGGCATCGACGAACGAGGATAAAGCTAAACAGCTTCCCCCCGCGTCCGGCGCGTGGCATACAGGACTCCCTGCAGGCGACAGAAATTTTTTTGAGCTCTCACCAGACAGGCCATACATTTTCGAAGGCGGTGGCGTTGTCCATCAACCCTTGGTGGCTTATGAAACTTGGGGCACCTTAGATGCCACAGCATCGAACGCTATCTTGTTATGTCACGCTCTCACCGGAGATGCTCACGCTTATGGCACAGAAGGTCCAGGCCAACCAACTCCTGGATGGTGGAATGATTTCATTGGACCTGGAAAACCATTAGATACCGATAGGCACTTTATTGTTTGCGCAAATGTGCTCGGCGGCTGTCAAGGCAGTTCAGGACCATCTTCTACCGATCCCGTATCAGGAAAACGATATGGCATTGATTTCCCGACGCTAACTGTACGCGACGTCGTTCGTTCCCAGCGGGCGCTTGGCTTAAGCCTAGGAATTTCGAAATGGCTCAGCGTGGTAGGCGGATCGATGGGTGGAATGCAAGCGTTGGAATGGACAACTAGCTTCCCTTCAGCAGTCCGTTCCCTGGTTGTCATAGCTTCAACAGCCGCTGCATCAGCGCAACAAATAGCCTGGAGTTCAGCGGGTCGACACGCGATAACAGATGACCCCGGATGGCAACTCGGACAGTACTATGACTCTGAGCCTGGAGAAGGCCCTACAGCTGGCCTAGCGAACGCTCGCCGAATAGCGTTCATTCATTACCGAAGCGATGAGGAGTTTAATCGTCGTTTTGACCGTTTCAGCAACGAATCCTTAGAGCCATTTCGCTTAGATCACCGATTTGATATCGAAAGCTATCTTGACTATCAAGCATTAAAAATGCCGTGGAGATTCGACGCGAATACATACCTGCTGCTTAATAAGATGATGGATCTACATGATGTTGGCAGAGGGAGAGGTGGCGTTGAGAAAGCCCTCACGAGAATTCAAGCACCTGCGCTCATAATGAGTGTTAGAACAGATTTCCTATACCCAAGACATCAGCAGATGCGCATAGTCGACGCTTTGAAAGACCAAGTGCATGTTGAACATGTAGATATTGACAGTGACAATGGCCACGATGGGTTCCTCACAGAGCCAGAACAGACCGGCGAGCCGATGAAAGAATTCATAAACAGGGTAGAAAAAGACTCACTCACCTGATCGGCGAGACGGTACGTCTGTCAAAATATCGTTCACTTCAGCCATCTCGATGTCGGAGAGAACCCAATCAGCGGCTCGAGCATTAGATAAAAGCTGTTCAACGCTGGTCGCTCCTGCGATAACGCTTGGCACTGATGGGTTCATCAGAAGCCACGAAAAAGCTAGTTCCAGCAGGGTCCGACCTCTAAGATTGACCCAATTTTCAAGCCGTTTAACAGTGGCGATTTTAGAATCAGATAAAAAAAGATCTAATCGGTCTGCCGGCCATTCAGCCAGCCGGGTTCCAGGAAGGGGTCCAGACTCGCCAACTTTGCCCGTCAATAAACCAGATTCGAGAGGAAAGTAAGGAAGAAAGCCAACTTTTCGGTCTCCACAAACCTCTAAAACTTCTGATTCTGGCTCTCGATGAAGTAACGAGTACCTATTTTGAATAGTGCTGTATGCAGCAAATGATTCCCTCTCGGAAATATCTAAAGAATTATCAAGGAGCTCGGCATCATAGTTTGAGCATCCTATTTCACGTATTTTTCCAGCTACAACAAGATCATTTAAGGCCCCAAGGGTTTCACTCTCATGAACAGCACTGTCGGGGGTATGGATTTGATACAAATCAATCCAGTCTGTTCCTAGCCGACGCAAACTAAGATCGACTGCAGAGCGAATCCATTCAGTACTTCCACCCGTGACTCCAGGGTCCATGCCACGAAGACCAAACTTTGTGGCTATAAAAACTTCATCGCGATTAGCTCTAACGGCGTCTCCCAGGAGTTCTTCTGAGGCCCCATTGCCATAAACATCGGCAGTATCAAAAAAGTTGATGCCATTGTCAAGACAAGCAGTGAACAGGGACGAAACTCCATCTTTGTCAACTCGACCCCCGAAGTTGTTGCACCCTAAACCGACTATCGATACTTCTAATGCGCCAATGCTTCGTTGCTTCACTTAATGAATACTAGAGCTGTGAGGTAGTTTCATGATGTGCCTGAGGCTATAGAAGTTGAGATTTACAAGAAAATGGCAGAACGCGCCTCAGGCCAGAAAGTCACAGGCGTAGAGATCGTGGATGGTAATTACTTGCGTGGAGAAGGTACGGAAAAATATCTTAAAGATGAAATTGTTCACAAAGAGGTTCAACAAGTTCGACGGCATGGGAAGCTTCTCTTGCTGGATTTTGATACATCAACCTTAGGTATCCGCTTCGGTATGACTGGGCGGCTAGTGGTGAATGGTGTACCTGCGATTGAAGCTTTGCTGTATACAACTAATTTGTTGGACACGAAATATGAAAGATTTGTTTTGTATTTCGCTAACGGGTTGGTGCTTGGGGTCAGTGACCCTCGCCGTTTCGGTAACGTCGAACTCAATCCGAACGAAAAAAAATTGGGACCAGATGCTTACACAATTAAGTCGGCTCATCTGATCAGGGCACTGAGTAGCTCCAGAGCAACCATAAAGAGCCAACTGCTTAATCAAACAAAAATTGCGGGGATAGGGAATCTGCTGTGTGATGAGGTTTTGTGGAGGTCGGGAATATCTCCGAAGAAAGAAGCCTCATTATTGTCGAAGAAACAAGTTGAAGGGTTAGCGAAAGTAATCAGAAACACGATCAAAAACTTAGAAGAGCGAGGTGGCTCACATTTGGGTGACCTGCAAAAAAATAGACAAAAAAATGGGGTCTGCCCAATTGAAAAAAGTCCTCTACTTTGCGAAAATGTTGGTGGAAGGACGACCTGGTGGTGTCCCGCGCACCAGGTGTGATAATCAGGCGGTAATCTTTGTGATGTGCGACCAATCATTCAATCTCTTGCCCTAGTCGCTGAGGAAACTCAGAATGCGGCTAATCAAGGCGCTCTTAAATGGTGGTTGCTTGTTTTAGCTTTAGGAATATGCGCAGTTTCTAGCGGCTTCGGGTTTGTGTGGAAATGGCGCCGTACGATTCCGCCAGCGAAACAAAAATATCTAGGCGTGTTAGTTCCATCCGAGGAAGGCTCTAATAATATCTCCACTTTCGTTAAGGAGTAGCCACAAATTATGTCAGATGTGTTTGAACCGCAGGATCTTATTGACCGTTTCAAAGAGCGCGCAGATGCAGTTCGGAAACGAAACCTCCCCGCTATAGGCGGTGAAGAGCGTAAACATTTTATTCGGCAAGCGGAATTGGACTTTCTAGATTACGGGCTGATAGCAGATGCTTTGCCAACATTGGATAATGGGGTCTTGACTTTGACAATCGACTTGCGTCCAGCAGAAGAATAGGAAACGAGAAACAGACGAGACGAATAGAAATGGCGTTGTGTAAGCACCCTAAGTTGGTACAGTAACAACCCTCCGCGGATGTAGCTCAGTTGGCTAGAGCGCAACCTTGCCAAGGTTGAGGTCGCCGGTTCGAATCCGGTCATCCGCTCCATCACAAGCCACGACCGAATAACGGTTATGTAATAAAATTTTCGACTGATTAACTTGACAAAGTCACTAAGAAATTTCTGATAATGCCTGTAGGGTCAGAACGGAAAGCTGTTCGTAACAGAACCCTTAAGGAGACCCATGTCAGAGACAGTTCAGGTCGACTCTTCAGACAAGCAGACAATAGGTCGTTTCCTTAAATTCTCGCTCCCGTTTGTCGCACTTCACCTAGCTTGTCTTTTCGTTTTCGTCGTAGGTTTTAGTTGGTTCGCAATAGCTGTATCGGTAGTTGTGTACTTGTTGCGAGGCGTTGGAATTACGGGCTTCTATCACCGCAAATTTAGCCATCACGCTTTCAAAACTGGCAGGACCGTTCAATTCATTGGTGCCTGGTTAGGTACTAGCGCAGCGCAAGGCGGACCTCTTTGGTGGGTGGCCCACCACAGGAAACATCACCATACTTCCGACGAAGAAGGCGATCTGCATTCCCCGAAAGTTGAAGGTTTCAAAGTCGCTCACTATGGTTGGCTAACGAGAGAGTCAGCCGATCCGTGCCACCTTGACGAGGTTCAGGATTTGGCTAAATTCCCAGAACTTAGATGGCTTGACAAATTTCAGTGGGTGCCGATTCTTGCCACGGCATTTGGATTATTCTTAGGCGGGATATTTGTTGGTAGAGCTTTTAGCTGGACCGGCACAAACGGGCCACAACTAGTGATCTGGGCATTTGTTATTAACACCGTATTTCTCTGGCATGTCACATTCGCCGTTAATTCCGTCTGCCACAAATGGGGCACTCGTGAGCACCAAACAACAGATGACAGCCGCAACAATTGGGTTATAGGACTGTTAGCTCTCGGGGAAGGTTGGCACAACAACCACCATAGTTTCCCAGGAACATCGCGCCATGGTTTCCGGCGTCGACAGTTGGACTTCACTCACTTGGTTATTCGTACCCTAAAAAAACTTGGATTAGCCTACGATTTGCACCCAGTCCCAGCGAGGCTCTGGTTGGGATCTAAATCATCTCGTTGGACAAATTAACCAAAATTGCTGTTCTACGTTGAGCAAGCAAATATCATGTGTCAATCTTGACCGAGTAGCTAGCACAGGAGAAAACTAATGGGCGCACTGGACGGACGCGTAGTACTAGTAACAGGAGCAGGCAGAGGCATTGGTCGTGAACACGCTTTGCTGTTGGCATCTGAAGGAGCCAAACTAGTAGTCAACGATTTAGGTGGAAGTATCGATGGAACCGGCGCCGATGCCGGTCCAGCTGAAGAAACTGCTCAAGATATCAGGGACATGGGCGGCGAAGCCGTGTCGAACAACGATTCAGTTACTGACTGGGAAGGCTCGCAGCGGATGATTAATGCTGCGGTTGAAGCTTTCGGGGATCTTCACGTTCTCGTCAATAACGCCGGAATTCTGCGTGACCGAGTTGTGGTGAACATGACTGAAGGCGAGTGGGATGCAGTAATCGATGTTCATATGAAAGGGCACTTCTGTCCTACCCGATGGGCTGCTGCGTATTGGCGTGAACAAGCTAAAGCTGGCCGTGAAGTGGATGCTGCGATTGTCAATACTGCGTCGGGTGCGATGCTTGGCAATCTGGGGCAATTCAACTACTCAGGTGCCAAAGCTGGGATCGCTTCGATGACTCTTGTCGCTGCTGGAGAGCTACGTCGTTACGGAGTAAGAGTAAATTGTTTAGCTCCAATAGCTCGAACTCGGCTAACTCTTCAGACACCAGGCCTCGAAGATGTGGTTAAAGCCCCTGACGACCCGTCAAAATTTGATCTTTATGACCCCGCGAACATAAGTCCTCTGGTTGCTTACCTATCAACTGAAGGTTGCCCATTTACCGGTGGCGTGTTCCACGTCGGCGGCAACGAAGTGGGCCTCTACGGCGGTTGGTCATTGGACGACGATAAAATTATTGCAACAGATGGCCGCTGGGAAGTTGCAGATCTGCAAGACAAGGCGCCTCGCCTTCTCGAAGGAACTGGCAAACTCGCTTCTGTGACAACATCGATCGGTGATACTTTCAAAAACTTTGGTCGACGCGAAGCCACGAAATAACGGCCTGCGTTAAAGCACGAAACGTCCACATTCTGATTCAATCGCTGCAGAGTAGAGGCGAGTGAGTATTGCATCAAAAAGTGCTGTGCTTCTCGCATCGGGTGTTTCTATAGAAGACAAATTGTTGGCGAGCATGCTCATCCACCAGAGATGGGCGTGCTCGTAGTCTTTTTTGATTTCAGCGAAAGCAGCTTCGGGGATGCCTGCCTGGTTTAGGGTCTCGACATAAAGTTGGATGAGTTCGTTTTCGTAGTCGCGGCGTAGCTGAACTTCAAGGTTAGTCGCAATAAAAAACGATAGATCAGTCGGCCCTCCGGTGTACATGGCCGTCTGCCAATCTATAACTGAAACGGCGTTATCTGCGGCGAACAGCATGTTCTCAACTCGGTAATCTGCGTGGGCGATAGTCAAAGGCTTACTAACGACGTCATCTCGCCAAGACCCGAGCAATGGCACAAACTTTTGGAGCCACTCAATGCCTTTTGAAGGAAGCCCATCGCCGAATCGTTTAAGAAAGCGTGGAAGCGACTCAGAAATAGCTGATTGTAACCCAAACGCTGTTTGGTGGTTATCAATACCTGGGACCCACATAAGGTCCGGGGTTCGCGTTTTGCCCCAAAAAGGTGCATGCAGCTGAGCTAAGGCGATTACGGCGGAGCGAGCTTGGTCAAGCGTAGCTCCAGTGACTTGGTCACCTGGAGCTGACGGCGAAAGGTCATCGAGGATGAGTAAAGCTTGATTACCATCAACAAAATTAGCTCGACAAGCAGGAACTGGAGTGGCTATCTGATGAGCGAGTCGTGCATAGAACATTGCTTCGCGTTCCCACACGTTTAACATTTTGCCGACTGATAACCCTCCTGGGTCTGTTGTGGGCGTTTTAGCTACTAGGCGGGTCGGTAGGCTGCAGTTACGATCAGTCCAAGTGATATCTAATCGAGCTAACGAACCAAGAAAAGCTGTTCCGGGGGCTAACGGTTCGATGCTTAGGTTCGCAACTTCAGCTGTTTCGTTACCTTGAGCAAAACCGCCATCTTGGACAAAGAAAGTTAATGTCTCGGGCGTTAAGTTAATGGGTTCCAGAGGGAGTGGAATGTTCATTGTTTTGTGTGAGTTGCGAACTGGTTTGGAATCCATTCGCGTAAATGTTCGCGTAGTTGTTCGCCGGCTTCGGCTAGAAGGTGGCCAACGTCGGGTAGTCGCACCAGTTCGCCACCTCCGAGGATCATTTGAACCATTTCGCTGGCAGCGATAGGCAGGATTGTGTCGTTTGTTCCGTGAAACATCAGTACTGGAATTTTGGTTGCTAAATCTTCTGCAGGTTCACAGCCAGCCGATTGAGTTGCGAGAGTGATTAACCCGGCGCAGTGCTCTGCTAATACCGCAGCGCTTTGCATGGCTGGGGCTCCGCCAAATGAGTGGCCCATTGTTATAAAGCGTTGGGCTCCGCTTCGTGTAGCTAGATCAGCGGCGGCTAGAAGGTCATGAACGCAGCTGTCGGTTTCGTTTGGTTGGCGGTACCCAACGCGTATGAGTCCAATATTTTGTTTACTTAGCAAAACACCAAGGTCATGATAGAGAGCGTCAGCCGGCCCTAAGACTCCGCCCATTGCCCCTCCGCAGCACAAAACGACGTCTGTAGCTGTCGAAGGTCCATGCCAAAACAAACTCAAGAGTCCATCCATTGTGTAGACCTCGATATGTCGAAGGTCGTCTGTCATCATCGCTTCGACTGCGGCCATGGTGCGTAATTGCTCTAGTGGGCTAGAAGGAAGTGGCTCTTCGGACATTATTTCTCCGTTGTGGTCTCGCTATGCTTCAGCTAGCTTCGGTGTCTTTTTAGTAAACGTCAAATGCGAGTTTAGATAACTGCGGTTTAGACCTGATTGTTCGCTACGATCAGTTATTGCTTCGGCGGGGTGGTCGAGTGGTTAGGCAGCGGCCTGCAAAGCCGTGAACGCCGGTTCAAATCCGGTCCCCGCCTCTGACGAAAAATGTTGTGCTTGGCTTCAAGCATGATACGTTACGACATATTGGGCGATTGGCGCAGTTGGTTAGCGCGCTTGCATGACACGCAAGAGGTCACAGGTTCAATTCCTGTATCGCCCACACTACTAAAACCCTTGAGATAGCGGTTTCGGGGTTTGCGACTGTAGGGGACTAGTTGAGCCTGCTCGCCACTTGCTCGCCAAACTGACCTCGTTTCCAATTCTTCTACTCTGCGGCGTCTCTCATAGTAGGCATGTCCGACGGACTTTTACGTGGCATCAGGTAGCGGACCGCTGCCAGACCAGGCAACTTTTTGATTTGAAGTCGCATACATGGGACCGCATTTTAGCCAGAGGTGTCCCTACTGGAACTTCACTAGAGATTTAAGTAATCAGCGCTTACAGGAGAGCTACCTTCAAGGTGGCTCGACTGTAAGCGGTACATCCAGTCGTCAACTGAGTGCTGTTAGCGCATACAATTAATACAAAAATTCTAGAGGAATGACACCCGCAGGGTATAAGCCATCACTACATTTACCTAGTGCCATCCTCCGCTGGGGACGGGGGATGTTTACTTAGTACCACTTGCTTTACTGATAATGGCAAAGTGTCTCAACTATCTGTTGTCTGGTTGAGCGTTCGAAGCTTCGGATACGTCAGCCTGTATCTATACCTGCGTATACGGTGATACCCCCACCCCACTTAGGTGTGCGCCCTGGCTAGGTGTAAGCGTCAATCTGTAGGCCTGTAACTATAAGATCTTTCAGGTTTGTTAAAGTGACAAGATGTCCCTTACTAGTAGCACGGCAATGACTATTGACTGTGTTGATATTGAGCGCATGGCGAACTTTTGGCAAGAGGTCCTGGGTTATGAGCGTCGGCTCGTCGAAGAGCCATACATTCGTCTGTTTAAGCCTCGATCTGATCGCATCATCTACGTGTTGATCTTGCAAACTGTGCCTGAGGCAAAAACGGTCAAGCATCGGGTACACCTTGACCTTGCGAGCGATGATGTTGACGTTGAAGTTGAGCGACTGGTGAGTTTGGGTGCAACGGTCCTTACGGCTCCTCGAAGAATAGAAGCGGAAACTGTTGGAGGTCGCCGAGTTGCGTTACTCGCCGACCCAGAGGGCGGAGAGTTTTGCGTGACTGGATTAGCAGACCCGGAAGCTTCGCTACGCCATCTGCGGCGTAAGCCTCTTTGACGTTCCGCGTGATGGTCACCAAATGTGCATTACGCATCCTGCTCGACTATGCAAAAGTGCTCAGTGGACTCGGAGCCTAAAACGACAAAAGGACCTCCCCGATGGGAGGCCCAGTGACAGATGGTCTGATTAAACGCTGGCGAGTTTTGCTTTGCGAGTTAGACCGCTGCGACTTGCCTTCTCCGCTGCTTCCCTTCTATAGTCAATGTCCTCAAACAGAACATTGGAGATGTGATGGAGCAAAGTGAGCTTCGTGGTTGGGTCGAACACCGCTCTGAGATGCTTTTCGTGTGTCTCAAGTGTCTCGTGTTGATGATTGTCGGAGTAGCTGTAGCGACTTCGTGGGGTCAGTTGAGTGACAATGCTGAGGTAGCGCTATCAATAGCGGTCGCCGTGGTCGGATTGTTTCTGTGGTTTGGTTCCCATGGAGCGATTATGGATATTGCTGCGATACGTTCCGACATGGACGATGATCTTGCGTCAACAACATTTGGCAAGCAGTACGCCAAAGCCCCTTTCCCTATTTATTTGATCCTTAATACGCTTGCGATGGTTGGCGGCACAGTGATGCTCGTCATCTTGCTTAACGCGTAGAGCCGGACGACAAAAGGACCTCCCCGATGGGAGGCCCAGTGACAGATGGTCTGATTAAACGTTGGCGAGTTTTGCTTTGCGAGTTAGACCGCTGCGTTTGATGTAGCCGCTGCTACTTGCTTTCTCCGCTGCTTGTTCAGGCTCGACGACGTCGAGCCCTAGTTCTTCGGCTCGCTTCTCGCAATCGAAGAGATGATCAGCTCGTGAGTGGTCGTCTTCCTCTGATGACTTACGCAAGTAGATAGCGGCGATTGAGGAGTCCATACCTTTTTGAATAGGGCGACTCTTCGCTTCTCTTGCACTTTGGCCTTGGATTTCTTTCTGCACTTGGTTCCACAGCTTCTGCCTGAGAATTTTGCAGTCGTATGTTTGAGGGCGGATCATGTATCGCCCACACTACTGAAACACTAAAAATCTTGAAATCACTGGGCCAACGGCCCGGAAACCATAGGATCGCCTGAGTGTCCTAGGGAGAGGTGAGAACGTGATCGGGAAGAGAGTTCTGCGGGTCGAGGATGAGCGACTCTTAACGGGTGCCGGGCGTTTCACTGCCACGGTCAACCTCCCAGATCAGGCTCATGTTGTCTTCGTTCGATCATCTGAGGCGCATGCCAAGATTCGTTCGCTAGATGCGAGCGCAGCTGTCGCAGCGGCGGGGGTTCTCTGTGTCCTCACGGGCGAGGACTACGAATCCGACGGGCTGACAACCCTGCTTCAGCCCAGTAGCCTCCCCGACCATCTCGACCCGACCCAGCCGAGCCTGTCCGCTGACGAGTTGCGGCCACCGCCAGCAGCGCTGCCAATCGTGGTGGACCGGGTCCGGCATGTGGGCGAAATCATTGCCGTCGTGGTGGCCGAGACTGCAGCAGCTGCGGTCGACGCCGCCGAAATGGTCGTCGTGGACTACGAAACACTCCCTGCAGTGGTCGACGCCCGATCGGCGTTGGACGAAGGGGCACCGCATGTGTGGGAGTGCGGTAATCAGTGCGTGGAGGCTGAGCGTGGCGATGCAGCCCTCGTTGCGGCAGCGATCGACGAGGCCGCGCACGTAGTCCGACTTTCGACTCGCAATCATCGTGTACACGGCTCGCCGATCGAGCCGCGCAGCGCAGTGGCCAGCTTCGATCCCGCCTCCGGTCGCTACGAGTTGTATGCGCCGAGCCAGGGGGTGCATCGGTTCCGTAGCTTGTTGGCGAGCGCTCTCGGTGTCGACAGCGCTGCAGTTCGGGTAGTGACGCTCGATGTAGGTGGAGGCTTCGGATTGCGTATCCCGTGCTCGAACGAATACCCGCTATTACTCTGGGCCGGTCGGAAATGTGGGCGGCCCGTCAAGTGGGAGGGCACCCGCAGCGAGGAGTTCGTGAGCGACGTGCACAGCCGTGACACGTGCTGCGACGGCGCGCTGGCGCTCACCGATAAGGGAAAGATCATAGCCCTGCAACTCGACTACGTTGGCAACGTCGGAGCCCATCCGGTGTCGTCTGCCGTGTTGTCGAACCTGCTGCGCATGGCGGGTCCCCCATACGACGTCCCAGCGATGCACGTGAAAGTGCGCGGCGCGCTCACCAACACCACCCCGACGTCGGTCTACCGAGGTGCCGGGCGACCACAGGTCACTTACATCGTCGAGCGTTTGATGGATCTTGCAGCCGCTGCCGTCGGACTTGACCGAGCGGAGATCCGACGGCGTAACCTCATTGGCACCGCCGACCTGCCCTATCGAACGAGGCTTGGACTCACGTACGACACCGGTGCGTTCAGCGACAACTTCGAGACGGCGCTCCGCCTTATCGACTGGGACGGTTTCGCGGCCCGTAGGCGTGACGCCGAACGCCGCGGCAAGCTAGCGGGTATCGGGGTGGCCAACTACCTCGAGTCGCCCGGCGCCGCTCCCTACGAACGCACCGACGTGACAGTCGACGTCGACGGGACGGTCCGCGCAGTGATCGGTACCCAGGCGTCGGGGCAGGGTCACCAGACCAGCTTCGCTCAGGTGGTGGCCGAAGCACTGGACGTGCCCATGGAATCAGTGTCAATTGAGTTCGGTGATTCCGACCGCATAGCCGGTGGCTCGGGCTCACACGCCGACCGGTCCATGCGATTGGGTGGAACGATCTTGATGCAGGCGTGCGAGGACATTCTGAGGCAATTCCGTCTCCGAGCGGCAGAGCGACTCGGCGTAGATGTGCTTGAGATCAGCCTGGCGAAGGCTCGGTACGTCACCGCCGATGGGCGTTCGGTCGGCTTGTTCGAAGTCGCGTCCGAAGCGCCCCTCATCGCAACCGGCGAGATCTCGACCCGGCTGCATGCTCACCCCAATGGCGTAGCGGCCTGCGAGGTGGAGATCGACTCTGAGACCGGCGCCTTAGAGGTGACGCGCTACCTCAGCGTCGATGACGTAGGACGGGTTATCAACCCGATGATTGTTGAGGGTCAGCTGCATGGCGGAGCCGCGCAGGGCATCGGGGAAGCACTTTTTGAGGAGATCGTGTACGACCGTGACACCGGCCAACTTCTGACGGGATCGTTCCTTGACTACCGGATGCCCAGCACGATGGAAACGCCGAGACTCGAGAGCCGTATTGAGGAGTGCGTGGCCGCCAGTAACCCTCTGGGCATCAAAGGAGCGGGCGAAGCCGGCATCACTCCAGCAGGGGCGGTAATCGTCAGCGCCGCTGTAGATGCTTTGCAAGCCTTCGGTGTCGAACACATCGATACCCCCTTGTCGCCAGAACGCATCTGGATCGCTATAAACCAAGGCGAGCCCAATATTTCGGCCCAGGCATAGCAAGATTCGGTGCCGTGGAAGCATTAACCCCACCCCACCCCACCTAGGGGTGGCATCGCAGGGTTCGGAAGCCATGATCAGTTTGATATTTATTCCACGCCTTAATAAATGATGGAGGTCAAGGTCAGTGTTGAACCAAACACGAACCTACGACGTTAAACATTATTTAGTTGTGGGGGAGTAGAGCCTACTGACAGCACATAAGTTACATTATGCGCTAGTCAAAAAGGATGGTGTCTATGACAGTGTCTATGACACGAATGGGGGAGTGACTATGCCAAATAGTGGCTGTCTATGACAAAACGCTAAGAACCTAAAACTAAGAGTTCTACCGTTTTAGAAAACCTAGGAACTAAGACTCTTCGATTACATCTGCGGATATGTCCACCGCTGCTTCTCTTACTAGCTGGAGGAGTTCGTTGTCATTTAAATGAAGCAAAGAAGCTGCTGTTGCGCTTTCGTGGTTGAAAAATCATGGTCTGCTAATTCACTGCGACTTTAAGACAACTGGTTTAGTCATCCCAAGAAGACCCAGATAGCTACTGTTTGATGGACTTATCTAGCTGTTCGCTATCGCCTGTTCGGACATACCATTCCCAACGAGTTCCATCCGGGCCATTTATCCATGTCTCAGTTTTCTCTGCGTAGCAGCAAGCAACATCTTCGATACCAGTGGTCTCTATCCCTTCAGAAACCAAACGTTCTTCAGCTTGAGTGACCTCTAGTTTGCTATTTACTTCAACTCCAAGATGATTAATTGTGCCCCCCAGAACATCTTTATCTTCGAAGAGAACGAGTTTGAGGGGCGGGTCAATTATACGAAAATTCGCGTATCCAGCTCTAACTACCGATGGCTCCGTGCTGAACATCTGGCTATAAAAAATAATTGCTGTCTGAAGGTCAGGTACATTAAGTGCGAGTTGGAGTTGCGCCATGGGAAACCTCTGTGCTCTCGACTCTATGTTATAGCTCTTTAGGACGTGACTAACAGGGCCATGGCTAAGAGAGTTCTTTTCACAGCGGTAAAGATAGCTGCTCCGGCTGGTATATGGGGAAAACCTAGTTGCTGGCTGTCCAGGGCAAAAACGCTTCCTCTGTACCGGCTTTTAAGGGATTATTGGAAGAGCTAAGCACCCGAACCAAACACGAACCTACGAAGTTAAACATTATTTAGTGGTGGCGGAGGCTCGGCACAGATTTAAGTTGTTGGCCAGGTTCTTGGGGAGCTTGTGGAGAGCGAGACACCTATAAATCACTCGGAATAGCCATAGCTCACATGAAGCTAAAAACCGGTGTTTATAGGAAAAGTCTTGTATTCGATGGGTTAGCCGAAGTGCCAGAACATGCATGACACGCAAGAGGTCACAGGTTCAATTCCTGTATCGCCCACACTACTAAAAGCCTTGAAATCACTGGGCCAACGGCCCGGAGACGAGACTGTCGTTGAATGGTGTTTGCATCGCTCGGGGAGCGGCTGGGGAACATCAGGGATTTTGATGCTATTTCCTAGCTGTTTGGCGAGGTCCCCATCAAGATTATCGACAAGATGTGCGTAGGTTCCCATAGTAGTTTGAATATTGGAGTGGCCTAGCCGTTGTTGTATGAGCCGCATGTGTCCGCCGCTTTCGATAGCCCAAGCGACACTGGTATGGCGGAGGGCATGAAAAGGTACCTGTCCTAGCTCTGCGGCTTCTACTGCTGGCTTCCAGATTCGTCTCCGGAAGTTAGATGGACGCATAAGCGCACCGTTTTCGGTAAGGAATAATGACTCATCCTTTGGTCGGTCTGTTATCAGTGGAGCTAGGAGGTTAGATAATACTTCAGGTATAGCTAAGGTTCTTTTGCCAGACGCTGTTTTAGGTGGGCGAAACGCTGCTAACCTTGCCATATCATCGAGGTCGACGGCTAGTCCCACGGCCAGAGGTGAGAGAACTAGTTGCCTGTATGGACCGACCAGCAGATATTAGGTGAAGGAGACCATCGCAATGACAACGACCGAAAAAAACGCCGAACCGGCGATCGCTCTCAGCAACCCGGCGGCAGCGAAACTGGCCGAAGCCGACTACGAATTTGGCTTCAGTACCGATCTCGATACCGACGTCGCACCTCCAGGGCTGAGCGAGGAGACCGTGCGTCTGATCTCGGCGAAGAAGGACGAGCCTGAGTGGCTGCTGGAGTGGCGTCTGAAGGCGTTCGCGGCGTGGCAGAAGATGGAAGAGCCCGACTGGACCAAGCTTAAGATCGCTCCAATCGACTATCAGTCGATCAGCTATTGGGCAGCCCCGAAGCAGAAGCCGGTCCTCGACAGCATGGACGATGTCGATCCCGACATCCGCGAGATGTTCGACAAGCTCGGCATCCCGCTGCATGAGCAGAAGATGCTCAGCAACGTCGCTGTTGATGCCATTGTCGATTCGGTCTCGGTGGTGACCACGTTCAAGGCAACCCTGGCTGAGGCTGGTGTCATTTTTTGTTCGTTCTCCGAGGCGGTGCAGGATCATCCGGAGCTCATCAAGGAGCATCTGGGGTCGGTCGTGCCTGTTCGAGACAACTTTTTTGCTGCGCTCAACTCGGCGGTATTCTCCGACGGGTCGTTCTGCTACATCCCCAAGGGTGTTCGCTGCCCCATGGAACTCTCGACGTACTTCCGCATCAACTCGATGAACACCGGTCAGTTCGAACGCACGCTCATCGTGGCCGAGGACGACTCCCATGTCTCCTACCTCGAAGGGTGCACTGCTCCCCAGCGCGACGAAAACCAGCTCCACGCCGCGGTCGTTGAGCTCGTGGCGAAAGACCGATCCGAGATCAAGTACTCGACTGTGCAGAACTGGTATCCCGGTGATGAGAACGGGGTCGGCGGCATCTACAACTTCGTCACCAAACGAGGCCGGGCCCACACCGACGCAAAGATTTCGTGGACCCAGGTTGAGACCGGTTCTGCTATCACGTGGAAGTACCCGAGTGTGATCCTGCAGGGTGATCGTTCGGTCGGCGAGTTCTATTCGGTGGCATTGACGTCGAAACATCAGCAGGCCGACACCGGCACCAAGATGATCCACATCGGGGCCGACACCACCAGCAGCATCATCTCGAAAGGTATTTCGGCCGCCCACGGCCAGAACACTTACCGAGGTCTCGTGAAGATGATGCGATCAGCCGAAAACGCACGCAACTACACACAGTGCGATTCCCTGCTGCTCGGCAAGGAGTGCGGGGCGCACACCGTGCCGTACATCGAGGTGAAGAACCCAACGGCCCAAGTTGAGCATGAGGCCTCGACCTCAACTGTTGGCGAGGACCAGCTGTATTACTGCCGCCAGCGCGGCATGAACGAAGAAGATGCCATGGCGATGATCGTCAATGGTTTCTGCCGCGAAGTGTTTGATGAGCTCCCGATGGAGTTCGCTGTTGAAGCTCAGCGTTTGCTGAGTGTGAGTTTGGAAGGAAGTGTCGGCTGATGCTGCACGTGGAGAATTTGACGGCCTCGATTGGAGATACCCAGATCCTCAAGGGTCTCAACCTCGATGTCGGTGCCGGCGAAGTGCATGCCATCATGGGCCCGAACGGGTCTGGTAAGAGCACGTTTGCTCACGCCCTCGCGGGTCGCGACGGATACGAGATTGGTGGCACTGTCACCCTCGATGGTGCCGATCTGCTCGAGATGGTCCCAGAAGCGCGCGCTGCTGCCGGTGTGTTCATGGGATTCCAGTATCCGGTCGAGATCCCGGGCGTGAACAACATGTACTTTCTGCGGACCGCGCTCAACTCGGTTCGCCGTACCCGAGGCGAAGAGCAGATCGGGGCGAGCGACTTTCTCAAGGATGCCCAAGAGGCCATGGCTCTCGTCGAAATGAAATCCGACTTCCTTTACCGGTCAGTGAACGCCGGGTTCAGTGGCGGAGAGAAGAAACGCAACGAGATCCTGCAGATGGCTATCATGCAGCCACGACTCGCTGTGCTCGACGAGACCGATTCCGGTCTCGACATCGATGCCCTCCGCGTCGTTGCTTCAGGCGTGAACTCGCTGCGTGGGCCCGACCGGTCGATGATCGTGATCACCCACTACCAACGCCTCCTCGACTACATCAAACCTGACTTCGTGCATGTGCTGGTCGACGGCAAGATCGTCAAATCGGGCGATCATACGCTCGCTCTTCACCTCGAAGACCACGGCTACGCCGGCTTCGTCAATCACGACCTCGACGATGCCCCTCTGACGGGAGTACCAGCGTGAGCCAGGCCGTCCTTGCGTCCCGCTCCGTGGCGCTCGAACAGATGGCGTCGTTGAGTTTGCCGACCAAACGCGATGAGGCGTGGCGATACGCACCACACAAAAAGCTCGGCCAGCTGACATTCGGGCCAGCCACGGCACCCGACGCGGTGCCCGGCGACATCGACAGTCAGATTCCCCATATCAAAGGTCCTCGGATCGTCATCGTCAACGGCGTGGTCGACGCCTCATTGTCCAGGCTCGACAAGTTGCCTTCAGGGGTCCAGGTCGTCAGCCTCGCCGATGCGCCAGCCGATCTAGCCGCTGGCATGCTCGACCGCGAGTATGACGGACCAGAGGACGCCTACTCGATCATCAATCGGGCGCACGGAGCTGGCGGCGCATTGCTACACATCGGCGCGCGCATCGATGAAACTCTGCACATTGTCGACGTCGTGGTTCCAGGTGTCGCACACAACGCTTCTGCGACTCGCGTTGCCATCGAGATGGCGGCAGGAAGCTCAGCCACCGTGGTCGAGACCCGCATTGGAAGCGGCGACACCTTTGGCGGTTCCAACGTCCGCACCGAGATCTCGCTCGCCCCTGACGCCAGCCTCGAACACATCATCCTTCAAGATCTCCCTTCCGCCCAGATCCACCTCGGACGAGTCGACGTGACCCAGGCAGCGCGCAGCACCCTTCGCGCCCAACTCTTCAACCTCGGATCCGATTACAGCCGAGTCGCATACCACGTGTACCTCAACGGCGAAGCGGCTCACGCCGACCTATCTGGGCTCTACTTCGGTTTCGGCACCCAGACCCTCGACCAGCAGATCACCGTGGTCCACAGCGCCAAGAACTGCACAAGCCGCCAGTCCTACCGCGGTGTGCTCGACGACTCCAGCACCGGCATTTGGAATGGCGGCGTCGATGTCCGTCCTGGCGCAGACGGCTCCGATTCCGAACAGTCCAACGCCAATCTCCTGCTCTCGAAGCAGGCCGAGATCAACACCACACCAAGGCTGGAGATCCTCGCCGATGAAGTGTCGTGCCAACACGGCGCCACTGTTGGCCAGCTCGACGAAGAAGCCTTGTACTACATGCGTTCTCGCGGCATCCCCAAAGACGAAGCCAGCCGATTGTTGATCAACGGTTTCGCCGACCAGGTGATGGAGGACCTGCACATCGACACGATTCGCAGCTGGATCACCGAACGTCTCGGGCACGACGATGCATGAGTCAGAGGTCAACATCGGCCCATCGCGAGCGTTCAAGCTCCCACGTGACGTGAAAGCCACCATTATCCCCGCCGGCGAGCCGATTGTGCTCCTCGAAGGCGACCGCATCAAGGTCTCACAGGCACTGGGCGGCACTGCCACAGTCACCACCAGCGAAGGACAAATGGTCCGGCTGAGCCCAGAAGACTCCGTCGACTTCGGATTCGTTGAGGTCGCGGCGAAAACCGAACATGCCGACGGCGAATTCAGTCTCGATGCAGTCTGGAAAGCCGCCACGACCGTGTACGACCCCGAGATCCCCGTCGACATCGTAGAGCTCGGCCTCGTCTACAAGGTCGAAACATCCGACCTGCCCAGCGGTAACAAACGAGTCGACATCGACATGTCGGTCACCGCTCCCTTCTGCGGCATGGGCGACATCATGCGCCAAGACCTCCACAACGCAGTCGCGGAGCTGCCAGGCGTTGAACAAGTCGAAGTCATCCTCGTGTTCGACCCTCCATGGGACGCCTCCCGCCTATCCAACGTCGCCCGACTCGAACTCGGAATGATGTGACCGACGTATCGAGCGATGCCGACACCGACATAGCCGACGGGCCGGGCCGATCCGGCCTTGGACACACCGGTGACAGCACGCCGACCCCAAACGTGACGGATCCGACCGTCGAGGGCGACGATGTCGATACAACCGCGATCATGAATGCGTTGCGCGGGGTCATCGATCCCGAGCTTGGCGACAACGTCGTCGATCTCGGCATGGTCAAACGGCTCGAACGGAGCGCGGACCGCGCCATACACATCACGATCGCCTTGACGACCGCCGGCTGCCCGCTACGAGCTCAGCTGATGCGCGACGCCAAAGCCCGAGTCGCTTCGCTCCCCGACATCGATGACGTCAAGATCCATTTCGGCGAGATGACCGCCGACGAACGAAGCAACGTCATGGCCCGGGCCCGTTGGAAAGCACGCGACAACGCCCTCGAAACCGACATCCCGCCGACCTGTCGCATCCTCGCTATCTCCTCGGGCAAAGGCGGCGTCGGCAAGTCCACTGTCACAGCCAACCTCGCCGTTCTGCTGGCCGGCCGCGGATACACCGTCGGTGTGCTCGACGCCGACGTCGGCGGATTCTCGATGCCCCAGCTACTCGGCCTCGACAGCGACATTGAAGGCCAACGCGCCGGCGCAGGTAAAGCGGTCATGAAACCTGTCACCAAACAAATCGGCGACGGAGCGCTCCGGATCGTCTCGATGGGGTCGATCGCCGGCACCAACGAGACCGAAGCCATCATGTGGCGCGGATTGATGCTCAACCGCGCCGTGCAGCATTTTCTCGAAGACGTGCAGTGGGGCGAACTCGACTACCTGCTCATCGACATGCCACCGGGCACGTCCGACATCCAAATGGGCCTCGCCCGAATGCTCCCCAGGACTGACGTGGTCATCGTGACCACCCCGGCCAAAGCAGCCCAACAAGTAGCCGCCCGAGCTGCCGACATGGCCCGCAAGGGCTATCTCCGTGTCGCGGGCGTCATCGAGAACATGGGCCCATCCACGAACCCCGATGGCACGATCACCGCAATGTTCGGCACGGGGGGCGGGCAGCGGCTCGCAGAGAGCATCGGCGTGCCGCTACTCGCATCGATCCCGCTCGACACGGCTGTGGCTGCGGCCGGCGACGCCGGCACCCCGGTAGCGATAGAGCACCCCGATTCGGCAGCCAGCGTGGCGTACCGAGATCTGACCGACATCATCGTCACCGACGTCGCGCCACCGATCGAGATCGCCGAGTGCAGCCTGCGAGGAACCCTGATTCGGGCAGGGGCCGACCTCGACGGTGCCCGAGCCCGAGCCGAAGCTCGACTGAACGAACCGAACAGGACCGGATTCATCTCCGCCGCCGACACTGATGTCGTACCGATCATCGAATCAGCCGAGGAGAGCACACACGAATGAATTTCAATCGGCGTCGAGCGAAGCCAACGAAGGACGAAGCCGTTGACCCGGAGGACTCAACAATGACCGCCACGACAGCTCAGCCGATTTCGTTGACCCGCAAACCAGCGGATCACAAAGCAGAGTCCGCGAACGAGAAACTGCCTGGAATCAAAGACATCATCGCAGTCGCCAGCGGGAAGGGCGGCGTTGGTAAATCGACCGTGGCCGTCAACCTCGCAATCGCCCTGTCGCAGCGCGGCGGTCGCGTCGGTCTTGTCGACGCCGATGTCCTCGGACCGAGCGTTCCTGGGATGCTTGGCCTTCCAGTCGATGAACCACCGGTAGCGACCGACGATGGCCGGATGGTTCCCCCTGAGCGGCACGGCATCAAGGCTGTCTCCATGGGCCTACTGCGAAACGACGACAACCCGGCCATCCTGCGCGGTCCCATGGTGTCTAAGTACCTCCAGATGCTCGTCGCCCAGGTTGAATGGGGGCAACTCGACTATCTGATTCTCGACCTGCCGCCGGGAACCGGTGACACCCAACTCACGCTGGCCCAGAGCCTCCGGCTCTCAGGTGCCGTGATCGTCACCACACCCCAAGATGTCAGCCTCAAGATCGCACGACGCGGACTGCGCATGTTCCAGACGGTGAACGTGCCAATCCTCGGCATCATCGAAAACATGAGCACGTTCACGTGCCCACACTGTGGCTCCGATACCGACGTGTTCGGCAAGGGCGGGGGAGATCGCATGAGTACTGACCTCGACGTGCCGTTTCTCGGCGCCATTCCGCTCGACGTCGACATCGTCACCGGCGGTGACGGCGGCCGGCCGATTGTCATCGAACGGCCCAAATCTGTTGCCACAGCGACCTACCTCGAAATCGCCGAGGCACTCGACAACCAACTCCAAGGGCTCGACACGGCGACAATGGGTTCGTTCAACTGGACCTGGGACACCGATCACGGCTCACCTCCATGGCTCGACGCCGACACCAACCCCGCTGGTTCACCGACAACACCCATCGGGCTCGCCAGGCGGGACCAAATGACCCTGTCGGTGCTTTGGGCGGACGGCCGTCAGGACCATGTGAATACGCGAGATCTCCGCCTGGCGTGTCGCTGCGCGGCCTGCGTCGAGGAGATGAGCGGACAACCGCTTCTCGACCCTGCCACCATCGCCTACGACGTTGCACCGCGCTCGATCACGAGCATCGGCAACTATGCGATCAGCATCACCTGGAGCGACGGCCACAGCACCGGCATCTATGCATTCGATCGCATGCGAGCGTTGACCGAGCACGCAGACGCGCAGGTGGTCGAAGATGTCTGAATCGGGTCATGAGACACCCATCAGGATCCGGGCCGAGACCTCGATCGCTGACCCTGAGACATGCAGATTCACCGTCGACCGAGTCGTCGAGCCCGGAGGCCCGTTCTCTTTCGATCGCGAACAACCCAGCTCTTCATCACCACTCATCGCCCAACTGTTCTCCTTCGATGACGTCGCCCACATCGTGGTCGCCGGCCGCACGGTCTCGGTCACGAAAGTGCCATCGGCATCTTGGGAGAATCTTCGCCAATCAATCGGCGCCCAGATCAGGAGTCAACTCCAAACCGGCCAACCAGCCATTGCCAAACCAGCGAGAACGGTCCGGAACGACCAGCAAATTCGCGAATCCATCGAAAGCCTGCTCGAGCGGGAGGTCAACCCGTCCATTGCCGCGCATGGCGGCGTGATCACGGTCGTCGATCTCAGCGACGGTGTCCTGTCGATAACCATGGGCGGAGGCTGCCAAGGATGTGCGTCCTCGACCGCCACGCTTCGGGACGGCTTCGAGACCATGGCTCGCCGCGTCGCCCCTGAACTTGTCCGCATCGTCGACACCACCAACCACTCCGCAGGAGCCGCGCCCTTCTATCCGACTCGGTCGACCACACAAAGCCTCGGCAGTCCCCTGAACCGCCGCAGCACGAGCAGCACCCCACACGACAACGGCACTGGGAGGCCGTGACCATGCCCTCTGCCCCCCACTTCCCCCACCGATACTCTCGACCGTCCGGTCAAAGACCTCCGCATCTCGGTCACCGACCGCTGCACCTATTGCATGCCCAAAGAGATCTTCAACAGCGACTACCGCTACCTTCAACGAGCCGCGCTCCTCACATTTGAAGAAATCGAACGTGTCGCCCGCTCCTTCCCCCGTCACGGTGTCACCAAGCTGCGCCTCACGGGTGGCGAACCACTGCTGCGCCACGGCATCGAGGAACTTGTCGCCAGACTCGCCGCGATTCCAGAGATCGATGATCTCGCACTCACCACCAACGGTGCCCTGCTCGGCCGTATGGCCACGGACCTAGCAGTTGCGGGCCTACATCTAGCAACAATTGACTGAGATATTTACCCCCATATGCCTTATGGGTATAACTGATATTTAGAAAGTGAGCTGGAGTAATTATGAGCCACTATCCATTAGGTATTCCCCATTCATGACCACAGTTGTACTCCTCTTAGCGGAAGGCGATAAGGAAGTGATCCCCATCAAATTCGCTGTTGTCGAAGTGAGGCGGATTCTCTTCTGATCCGCGCTCTTTACATTCGTGTGTATCCATGTGTTCTTCGTCACATTCGTGTTTATCCGTGTGTTCTTCGTCGTACGTTGTTATCAACGGTCAACGGGTTGTGCGTTGGGTGGTTGTTTTTTCACTGTCTTTTTGACTAATTGAAGAAAGAGGTTCTCCTTATGAAAAGGGTTAAGTTCAAATTCGCAGCTATCGCTGTTGGTGTTTTGGTGTGTTCAGGGTCTGTTGCTTTGGCTTCGGATGAGTCGGTAGTTGCTGGTACAGGTGCTGGTAGTGGTGTTTCTTGTGAGGATGGGTATTTCAACTACAATTTTGGGGCGCCGATGACGTATGAGGGGTGGTGTGAGCGGTAGAGCAGAGCACATGAACCAAACACGAACCTACGACGTTAAACATTATTTAGTGGTGGGGTAGGCTCGGCACATACCTGGGTGGTTCAGCACAATTGTATGTTGTTGGTCAGGTTCTTGGGGAGCGTGTGGGGAGCGAGACACCTATAAACCACTCGAAATAGCCGTAGCTCACTTGAAGCTAAACCTCAGTGTGTATGCGAAAAGCCTTCTATTCAATGGGTTAGCCGAAGTGCCAGAACATGCATGACACGCAAGAGGTCACAGGTTCAATTCCTGTATCGCCCACACCGAGAAGTAAAACTGCTGGAAGGCCGTCTCTGGTTCGTTTGAAACGAGCCTAGACCAGATTTGTCGATGTTCTTCAGGACAGAGGTGACGCCAGGAACATCTGCTAATCCGTTTGAGTCAGCTCTGGGACAATCAACCCCTGTCGACGTCGCGCTGGGGGCCGTCGTGGATGTTGTCGTCCTGGAGGTCGTCGATGCCGATGATGTCGTCGTCGATGTCGTCTTTGAAGTCGTCTTTGAAGATGTCGAGGTCGTCGTCGTAGTCGTAGCCGATCAAGTCTTTGTAGTCGATCACACCGCACCGCTCCATGTGACAGCCTGCGTCACGCTCGATCTCGTCCATGCTGTCCTCTCGCTCGCTAGGTACGCGCAACCAGTACAGCCCCCTAGGGCACCGTGTGCGGAGTAAGCCCGGCGCAATCGAAGTAGTGCAGCCGGTTCGGGATGGTGGCCTCGATCTGTTCGGCGAGCGTCGAATCGATCCGGTCGCGAAAGAAACGCACGGCTAACCACGGACCGATCGACTCGGCCACGTCTTCTCGCTCAGGGTTGTCTCGAGCGTAAGTCGAGAGGAAGTTGCCATCCGCCTGCTGGGCCGCCCTCCAGGCCGGGTCCAGCGCGTGACGCGAATCGAGTGATGTGTGCGCACCCTCGTGAAGAAATACCTCTTCGAGGAATCCTCCTGCAGCGTACTCCTGGCGACCTCTATCTGTGTGGATGAGCAAGTTGTTGTTGCCGCCACCAGCAGGCTCATCTCCGGCGTGGATCCATACGGTCTCGAGGTCGGTGAACAAGAATGCCGGCATCCTGCCTATCGCCGGTGCGTAGAACAGCGCTTCCTGCTCTGCTTTTGCGACATCAAACTCCGGGTTGACCTGGATCTCTACCATCGTCGAGGTCCCGTAGTGGGCCTCGAAGATGTGAGCGTTCACGGTCCCAAACTGGCCGGTGCGCCGATCGAACATCGTCCGATCCTTTTGCCCGCTGTACTCGAGCTCGATGAACGACGTAGGATCGGAAGCACTCATGATGTCAGGTGAGATCCACAGCGTGCCGTCGAAGGGCGGACCCCCAGGGTTCTCGACCGGCACGTAGCTGTTCACTAGGTCCGAGCACTCACCCGGCGTTGGCTTGGTCGTGCTCGTCGGTTCGACCGAGGGTGCCGGTTGAGCGGTGGGCTCTGG
>Ga0209090_10000110_pt1 | contig 48603 bp, 62 predicted proteins | sample ArcticOcean_MG_C_9_FD_187432 | JGI IMG/M metagenome (GOLD analysis project Ga0209090, IMG submission 187432) | Marine microbial communities from western Arctic Ocean - ArcticOcean_MG_CB2_152 (SPAdes) (version 2) | ecosystem: Environmental > Aquatic > Marine > Oceanic | place: Arctic Ocean... | reverse complement strand
TATCATAGAAGAGTATAATAACTAAAATCATTTATGGGAATATTCAATAAAATTATAAAGAGCATAAAAAAATCTATCAAAGATCAAACTGATAAAGATATCAAGAAAATTGCAAAAAAGGGTAACGAAGAGATGGAAGAATTTCTAAAAGATTTTAAAAAAGACCCAGAAAAATATGGTTATTAATATTTCCTAATTTTTTATCAGTATTCAATTACTATTTTTTTCTATTTTTCAGTTGTGTTTCGAGTAATGAGAGTGTATTTTTTTCTATTTTAGCTCTATACTTTTTAGCAATTTTTCTCATCTTTGGATCTGTGACATTGTTTATGGCCTCAATCTTTTTCTTTCTTTCTTTATTGACCATAGCAACGAGTTTATTAACGACATTATCGATAATAGACATTATATACCTCTTGAAGTGTGATTTATCGTAACCATAACAAAATATAAGGGATTTCTTCTCTAAAATAAATACTAATTAAAACTTCAAGTACATGATCACCTATGTATGGATTCAACTAAATCTGAATTTTCAACCTAATTATCTAAACCTAAACAAGATATCGAGGGGGGGTAGGTAACATATATAACCTTACTATCTCTTAAAATAACTTATTATATGGTGTTAATAATGGTGTTAATAATTAATTTCTCTTGAATGAAAACATACGAAATAGAATTAAACAGTATAACGAAAAGATTGCCAAAATATCTACATAAGTATATTATAAAGCAACCTTATGATGATTACACAGCTCAAAATCAAGCTGTTTGGAGATATGTTATGAGATCAAATGTTGATTTTTTGCAACATGTTTCATATGGTGATTTTGTAGGTGGTTTAAAAAAGACAGGTATTGCGATTGATGATATTCCTAGAATGGAAGGCATGAATCGTATTTTAAAAAATATTGGATGGGCTGCAGTTGCGGTTGACGGATTTATACCTCCATCAATTTTTATGGAATTTCAGGCAAATAACGTGCTTGTAATTTCTGCAGAAATTCGTACAATAAAGCACATAGACTATACTCCTGCTCCAGATATAATTCATGAATCAGCAGGTCATGCTCCAATAATTGCTGATCCTGAATATGCTACATATTTGAAACGATTTGGTGAAATTGGTTGCAAAGCTTTTTCAAAACCACAAGATGATAAACTTTTCCATGCAATACGTGAGTTATCAACTATAAAAGAAAATCCAAATTCATCTGAAAAATCTATTAAAGAGTCATCAGAATTAGTTGAGTTTTTACAGAGTAATATGGGCGAACTTTCAGAAATGGCTAAAATTAGGAATCTTCATTGGTGGACTGTTGAGTATGGATTAATTGGGAATATTGAAAACCCAAAGGTTTATGGTGCTGGGTTACTTTCATCTATTAAAGAAAGTAAAGAATGTTTAAATAAATCGTTACCCAAATTACCATACAATGTTAATGTAGCTGAAGTTAATTTTGACATTACTACGCCACAGCCACAACTATTTATTACCCCATCTTTTAAATTTTTAAGTGAAGTTTTGGAGCAGTTTGTTAGTACAATGTCATTTAAGATAGGCGGCTTGAAAGGAATTCAAAATGCTATTGACTCAGAAAAAATTGGGACTATTGAATTAAGTTCAGGGGTACAGATATCAGGTATTTTTTCTAATGTTATTTCTTGTAATGGTAACCCTGTTTATTTTCAAACATCAAGCCCTACAGCTTTGTATATCAATGGTGTAGAAATTCCTAATCATGGAACCGAGTATCATAAAGATGGATTTGGAAGTCCACTAGGATGTCTTTCTTCCTATCCTGCTCTATCATTAGAAGAATGTTCAGAACAAGATTTAGATATGATGGGAATCATTGTGAACAAAGAGGTTGATATTTTTTTTGAAGGAGGAATTCATGTTTCAGGCAAACTAATAAATAAGGTGTATTATCCTGATAATAAGTACAAAAGGCTCAGAATGCTTTCATTTGAAGACTGTACGGTCACACATAGTGTAGACTCTCAAAACCAGACAACATTATTCCAACCAGATTGGGGTACATATGACATGGTATTGGGAGAGAAAATCACATCTGCTTTTTGCGGTTCAGCTTCCTATGATTCTTTTGAAGATGATGGAATTATTTTATCTAAAAAACCACCTCAAATTGAATATTCTGATAAACAAAAATTGCTTCATAATTTATACAAACAAGTAAGAATTATGAGAAATAAAAATGATATCAAAGTTGATATTTTACAAGATATTTTTCTAAAAATCAGAAAGGATTTTTCTGGTGAATGGCTATTGGTTCTTGAAATATATGAACTTTTATATAAATCAAATTTGTCTTTTGAAAAAGAATTGTTAAAGTATTTAGAATTTTTAAAAGAAAATATTCAAATTTCAAACCTGATATCAACAGGCTTAAAATTAATTAAAAAATAATCACCCTGAGAAGAGTATAAATGAAAGCAAATCCAAACAAGATATCGAGGGGGGGGTAGGTAACATATATAAGACGCACACGCATTTTTGGATAATTTTTTAGCATTGATTCATTGACTAGAGCAACAACATTTATGTATGTTAAGTCTGTATGTCAAACAATGTTAAAAAGCCAAAAGTATTAATTACTTATAGGCCATTAAATAAAACATTAAGAAATAATCATGAATAAACGATTTATACACATTCTTATTGCCGCAATCTTACCATTCCTCGCATCCTTCCAATCAATTCAATACCAATCTATTAAATCAGATCAATTAGCATTGAGCGTTGACGCTAATTTCCCATCAATAATACAATATAAGCTATTGAAAAATAATGCAATATTAAAAGGAAGTATATCAAACAATAAGACTTTATTAATCAACGGAATAGAATTTCAACCTAAAGTAACATCAACAGTTAAAGACAACGCCATCCTTTATATTATGAGTATAGAAGATATTGAAGTATCTCTTACTGTAAAGGTTGAAGTGATTGATAATATTGTTGAGTTAAAATTTATTGAGGTAATAGAAAATGGGGCCTTTAAAATAAATACAATTGCTTTTCCAGAACATCAGTTATTAACGGTTTCTTCCAAAGTAAAAAATGCAAATTTTTCAGGAGCTAAAATGTTTACAGCTGTGGGAGGTAATGATGGAGATATTTTTCAAAAAGTAAATACAAAGACATTGGTAGATTCCACACCAAAAGGATTTTTGTACGGTATTTTATCTAATAAAAATATTGCTGCTTCTATTTGGACAAATGCTGTTCAAGAAAAAACGGATAATAACAGGATTCTTAAATATACTTTTAAAAAAAATAATGACGTCTACACCAGTCTTTGGAGTGGATCATGGTTGTATAGAGCTGATAGAATGAGCTCTATCAACAAATTGCCAGAACTAAAAATAATTATTACAGATGATGCCAATGGTGATAGAAAAGTAGATTGGCAAGATGGGGCAATTGCCTTTAGAAAAATTATGAATAATCCTTTTGGAAGTGAAAGGGTAAAAGATTGGGTTGTTTTTAGAATTCCTATGAACTTTGCTAGTCAGGCTACAAATCCATTTTCAAAGTCATTAGATGAGACCAAAAGAATCTTTCTAAATACTGATGGACTTGGTCAATTTGTAATTCTTAAAGGATACGGAGGCGAAGGTCATGACTCCAATCATCCTGATTATGGATATATTGGAACGCGGCAAGGTGGTGTAAAAGAAATGAATCTTATTTGTGATCAAGCGAACAAATATAATGCTGATATTGGAGTACATATTAATGGTACAGAATCTTATCCTGAAGCTCAAATGTTTAGCGAATCTTTAGTTAAAAAGGAAAATTTAGGATGGAATTGGCTAGATCAATCTTACAGAATAGACAAGCGGTTTGATGCTATAAATGATAAAAGATACCATAGATTGAAGTCTTTAAAAGATCAAGTACCTAACCTAGACTTTATATACTTAGATGTATGGTATGCAAAAGGGAGCTGGGATAGCCGAAAGGTTGCTAGCGAAATTAATTCGCTCGACTTGATTTTGGCAACAGAATTTCCACAAGATTTAGAATATGATGCTGTTTGGAATCATTGGGCTGTTGATTATAAATATGGAGGAAAAACGATCAAAGGATTTAATAGCAAAATTGTACGTTTTATCCGTAATCATCAAAAAGATACTTGGATTGCCAAACACCCTTTACTTGGAGGTGCTGAAATGGTTGATTATGAAGGTTGGCAAGGAAGAATCAATTATGATAATTGTATAGATATTACCTTCCAAGCAAATTTACCTACTAAATACATACAACATTTTCCAATTATTAACTGGCAAGAAGATGTTATTCAATTAGAAAACAACGTTGAGGTTAAAACTCAATCTGGAAAAAGAATTATTACAAAAGACGACAAAATAATTTATAATGACGATGCTTATTTATTGCCTTGGAATCCTATTGAAGAAAATAAGCTTTACCATTGGAACGAAAAAGGAGGCACAACAAATTGGATGCTACCTCAATCTTGGAATGATGTTAAAACTATTTTCCTTTATGAATTAAGTGATTTAGGAAAAACACTCCACAAAGAAATTACCATAAATAATGGTAGTGTTGAAATTAATACAAAAGCTAAAACACCCTATGTTCTTTATAAAAAATTGCAGACTACTACAGAAATGGAGTGGGGCGAAGGTACAATCGTAAAAAATGGAGGTTTTAATAGTGGAAATATCGACAATTGGAAAACGAATAATGAAAAGGCAAACGTTTTAAGGGACAGTCTTGGACAATACAAGTTAATAATTAATAAAAGTAAGGAGCCAACTACAGTATCCCAACTCCTACCCAATCTTCCAAAGGGTTCTTATGCCGCAGAAGTATATGTTCAAACGTCCGGAAATAGAAAAGCCAGTTTAAAAGTAGCATCGAGCACGAATGTTAAAGTAAACTACACAACCAGTTCGTTGTGGGAAAATTATATTGCAGCAGATAGTAAACATGGAAGTAAAATGCAAAAAATGCATGTGTTTTTTGATGTGGAAAAATATCATGATAATATTAAACTAGAGCTTAACACGAGCATAGGAGATTCCATTGTTATATATGATGATGTGAGAGTAATCAGAGCACAAAAAAAAACTGCCATAGATAGCATCTATTTTCAAGAAAGTTTTGAACACATTCCATCAGGTATAATTCCTTTTGTAAAAGGAGAAGCTGGTGGAGCTAATGATCCAAGAGTGCATCTTGCAGAAAAGCATAGTCCATACACGCAAAAAGGATGGAATGGGAAAAAAGTGAGTGATGTTTTAAATGGCAATTGGTCACTCAAACTGCATGAAGATGCTCAGGGCATAATAATCCAAACTATTCCACAAAATTTAAAATTTGAGCCTTATAAAAAATATAAAATTACTTTTAAGTATCAAGCTGAAAGTGACCACTATTCGTTTGTATTAGGAGACAATACAACAACTCTTTTGGAAAATCAAGTTAGTCAGCAACATGAAACACAGCTGTTCGAATTTATTTTTACTGCTTCTCCATCTGGAAATTCGTGGTTTGGAATCAAAAAGAATAGCGACGAAACATCAGATTTTATCCTTGATGATATTGCAATAATAGAAATGGAATAAGAATAACTAGACTAGTAAACCTATTCGTTTTGATGACAAAACAATGGATACTTCATAGATTAATTTTTTGTACATTGACACTTTCTTTCGCGGCAATCTTTATAGGAAGAAAAACAAAGAGGACTACTTCGGTAGTCCTTTTTTTATCCTATTGGTACATACAATAAAAATTAACTATGTTGTTTAATCAGAAGAAAAAGGAGAATGATATGAATGACAAAGAAAAGAAAGTCAGAAAGTTTTTATCTAAGCAGATACAACAGTTAAATAATATAGTAGCTGATTTGGATACAGTGATCACTGATATGGGCACTGAGTTTTATAGAGTAAGTATATTCGGCTCAGCAAGAATAAAGCCGGACACAAAAGAATATAAGGAAGTATATATATTAGCTAAAGAATTGGCAGAGAGCGGTGCAGATATAGTTACTGGCGGAGGACCAGGCTTGATGGAAGCTGCGAATGCAGGTGCCAAAGAAGGTAGTTCATCAAAATCAAAATCATACGGGCTTAGCATTGAGCTTCCTTTTGAAGATATTCCAAATGAACATGTAGATGTAAGATATCATCACAAAAGATTTTCTTCTCGTTTAGACGAATTTCTCCGCATAAGTCATGCTGTTGTTGTTACCCCTGGAGGAATTGGTACGCTTCTTGAGTTATTATATACTTGGCAGTTGATTCAGGTAAACCATATTTCAGCAAGGCCAGTAATTCTAGTTGGTGATATGTGGAACGGTTTTCTGGACTGGGTTAAATCAGAACCATTACAAGCACAGTTAATGGATAAAGCTGATTTTGATAATATTATTATCGTAAAAGATGTTCACGAAGTAACTAAATTGCTCAAACCCGAGATAAAAAAATTCTATATAGAAAAGTTTAAATCTTAAAACAGAGAGAACTATTTAGGTAACCCTTTTTTTTTGTATATTTAAGTAATATGAAAAAAATACTGTTTTATAGTTTTATTTATTCTTTGTTATCATGTAGTTCACCGACAAAGAGCGAATCATCTTTGCAACCTCTTATTATTGATGACTTTAGTGTTACGACCAATGAAGATACCTCTATCGATATTACATTACAAAAATATAGAACAGATGGAACAAATTTAACTTATACAATCGTTGTTGATGCTGCAATGGGAACAACAAGTGTAAATGGTAATATTATTACTTATCTGCCAACAGAGAATTATAATGGAACAGATACTTTTACATATAAAGCAAATGATGGTTCTAATGATAGTAATGTATCAACCGTAATGATTACAATTAGCATGGTAAACGATAATCCCACAGTTCAAGATATAAACGATTTATCTGTGACTATTAACCAGTCAATAGATGTAATACTAGCTGGTTCAGATATAGAAAATGATAATTTAACATTTAGTATTGTGGATAATCCAAGCAACGGTACAGCTTCAATTGAAGGAAATATAGCGCGCTTCACCGCAACTAACCTTGGAACAGATTCTTTTACTTACAAAGCAAATGATGGTATGGTTGATAGCAATAAAGCTACAGTTTTTATTGAAGTAAGCTCTTCAAATACTAATCCAGGTGACGATACAATTTATGGTACTGCAAATCCAGATACATTATATGCTGGAGCAGGAAACGATATTTTGTTTGGTCTTGGTGGAAGAGATGTTCTCTATGGAGAATCAGGAGACGATATTATAGACGGAGGAGATGGATTAGATAAGCTATATGGTGGTGATGACAATGACATTCTATATGGTTCCGATAATTTTGATGAGCTATATGGTGAAGATGGTGATGATATCCTAGATGGTGGCGACGGCAAAGATCGTTTATATGGTGGAAATGGTAGCGATATATTTATTGGACGTTCAGGTGACGGTTCAAGCGGTTTCACTGGCGCAAATATCATCTATGATTTTGAAGATGGAGTTGATAAAATTCGCTTAGAAGGCGATTTAAGTTTCTCTAATGTTTCTATCGCACAAGGAACCCAAGGTTCATTTTCTGTGGGTGGTCAAACTTTTTATTATGATTATAGAAGTCATACTCTAGTAAGCGCTAATAACGAATATTTATTTACAATAATTGACACCAACCATAGTACTATTTCATCAGCAGATTTTATCTATTAATAATATAGTAAAAACAAATTCAAAGATTTTTTCAAGAAATATTATCACCATTCATATCAACTCGTTTATCAAAAACATTACAAGTACTACTTATGCAGTCTTTTTTTTTGTAGATTTATAACAATGAAATTATTTTTAACATCCTTTCTAATATTAAGTAATCTTTTTGCTCATGAGCTTTCAAAATCCGATCAAGCTGAGTTTGTAGACGGCAGTTTTTTAGACTTTATATATTTGGGAGCCAAGCATATGGTCACAGGCTATGATCATATACTATTTTTAGTGGGTGTAATTTTTTTCTTAACAAAACTTCCTGACATTATAAAATTTGTTACTGCGTTCACTATTGGACACAGTATCACACTTATCTTTGCTACTTTTTATAAGATTACTGCAAATTATTATTTGATTGATGCCGTTATTGCATTCAGTGTTATATATAAAGGATTTGAAAACTTAGATGGTTTTAAAAAAGTGTTCTTCAGAAATGCGCCTAATTTGATTCTCATGGTTTTCCTCTTTGGATTAATTCATGGGTTTGGATTGTCTACTCGTTTGCAGCAATTACATTTAAATGAAGACAGTCTATTATTATCAATTCTTTCATTTAATCTGGGAGTGGAATTCGGACAAATAGCAGCGCTTTTAATAGCATATCCTATTATTTTAATTCTTCGAGGAGATTCATTTAAAAGATTATCTACCTTGATTAATTGGGGGCTCATCGTTTGTGGGATGTTCTTACTAGCATATCAACTCAATGGATATTTTTCAGATATTAATCATGAAGAAGATCATTCTTTTCAGGTAGAAGTGCATGAACATAATACCGAGGTACATTCTCATGAGGATAGTGAATCGCATTCGCATGACGGTGAAAATACTCACCAACACTAAGCACTATTTATTTTTCTATATATTTTAATGCCCAATCGTTGAGATGATTAAAGATAGGCATAAGAGAATCACCTTTTTTGGTAAGGCTATATTCAACTCTTGGTGGAATTTCAGCAAAAATCTTACGATTAAGAATTTCATTTTTTTCTAAATCTCTTAATTCACGAGTAAGCATATTTTTACTAATTCCATCAATACTACGATCTAAAATTCCAAAACGATTAATTCCCTGTGCAATTCTCATAAGGATGATAGGGCGCCATTTACCACCAATCATTGACATAGAGTAAGTAATAGGGCAGCTTGTTTGACTGCAATTAGAATCTTTTTCACAACAATTTTTCTCGTTTTCCATTATAATAGTCCTTTTTATCTAACTATATTAAAAAATAGTGCCTACTTGTTAAAATAAGCATTACTCACTAAATTTAGTTTAATTAAAAGCAAGGAGCAATAATGAATACAAAAAAAGAACCGTATTTAGTTAAGGGAAAGAAAGATAAGAATTATGCTTGGTGTGCATGCGCTGAGTCTTCAAACCAACCATTTTGTGATGGAAGTCATGCTAAAACAGATAAAAAGCCAACTGTTTTCAAAGCAGAAAAAGATGGAGATATGCATTTATGTGGTTGCAAACAATCAACAAATGCACCATATTGCGATGGTACACACTTAAGCTTATAAATTCTAAGGGGATAATCTATATGAATAAATTATTAGACTGTAATTGTAGTCATTATAAAGGAGTCGTAATGCTTCTTATGCGCTTTTTCTTAGCGTTTATTTTTATTAAAGCAGGAATGGGTAAACTGCCAATTGTAGCAGGAGAAGGCTTAACCAATGCCTTACCATTGTTCTTGGTGTACCTGGTAGTTTTATTTGAAATTTTAGGTGGGCTATTTATGCTCGTTGGCATCAAATATGAATCATTAACCCGCTTGGGAGCATTGATGATTGGTATTGTAATGATTGGAGCAGCTTATATGCATTATGGAGTGTGGGGCGATGCTTTTGGCTCTAAAAATGTAATGTATCCTTTATCACTACTATTGATGTGCCTTATATTTATAACAGACGAAGATTAGCATGAATAACAAATTATCTATTTTAGCTACGGCATTATTACTGTCCAGTGTTTACTTCTATAACGCTGCTAAGACATTTGATATTCCTGATGCAATCCTAGTGTATAATGAAAACCCTTCATTCACCAAAGAAACGATTACCCCAGCAGATTTTGAAGGAGCGGGGGTCACTCTTTTTGGTGCGTCTTGGTGTGGATATTGTCAATCTGCCAAAGCGCTGTTAAATGAAAAAGGAATTCCTTTTATAGAAATTGATGTGGAAGACAACGATATTTCTAGAGAAGAGCTGGCCAAATATGGTATTTCTAAAACAGTACCTCAGATCTTTGTTGATGGAGTGCCTATTGGTGGATCAGATGACTTAAAAAAGATATTTAATATTCAGAAGATTTAAATAAAAAATTACATATCTATTGGACTGTTTTCTATGCTCATAATGTCGTAGGATACTAGTCAATTTGTTGTAAGTTCGCTCTTCTATGGTAATAACAAAATAAAACTATATGTCTTTCGATAAACTTGGTTTATATGAACCTATTCTCAAAGCTCTAAAACAAAAAGGCTATAAAGAGCCTTCTCCAATTCAAGCAAAAGCTATCCCTGCAATACTTGAAAAAAGGGATGTGATGGCTGCAGCGCAGACTGGTACTGGAAAAACAGCAAGTTTTATATTACCAATTTTACATATGCTATCTAATCCTAAGCATACATTTAAAGGTCATGCAATAAGAGCATTAGTTGTGACACCTACTAGAGAATTAGCAGCTCAAGTAAGAGAAAGTGCTGTTACTTATGGACGTAACCTTAATTTAAGGTCTACAGCTATCTATGGAGGAACCTCTGTTCGCAATCAAAAGAAAGTACTAAGACAGGGTGTTGATATTTTAGTCGCTACTCCTGGTAGATTGCTTGATTTATATAATCAAAAATCAATAGATTTTAGTAAAGTGGAAGTTTTAGTATTAGATGAAGCTGATCAGATGTTAGATATGGGCTTTATCAATGACATCAAAAAAATTATGAGACTATTACCAGATAGACGACAAAATTTAATGTTTACAGCAACATTTTCTGATCCATTTAGAGCACTAGCAAACAAGTTTTCCTATAATCCATTAGAGATTTCAGTAACAAGAGACAATGAAACCGCTGAAAATATTGAACACTATATTCATCCTGTAGATACATCTAGAAAATCAGAGCTATTGATTCATCTTATCAAAACAGAAAAATGGAAACAGGCGTTAGTATTCACACGAACAAAGCATGGTGCTAACAGACTTACTAAAAAACTTATTCAAGCGCATATCACAGCAGTAGCTATTCATGGTAATAAAACACAGAATTACAGGACAAGAGCCTTGAGTGACTTTAAAAAGAATCGTGTAAAAATATTAGTTGCAACAGATGTAGCCGCACGTGGAATTGATATTAAAAATATGAACCAGGTAATTAATTTTGATCTCCCTACTGTAGCAAAAGACTATGTTCACAGAATAGGCAGAACAGGAAGAGCTGGTGAATCAGGTAAAGCAATATCATTTGTAAGTAGTGAACAATTTGAATTATTAGATGATATTCAAAAATTATTGAAACAAACTCTAGCCCAACATATAGTAGATGGGTTTGAACCTAGTAGTCCAATAGCGAAAAGCACTTCTAAGGTTGGCAAGAAGCAACGTCGTTTTAATAAGCAATCTGGATACAAAAAAAAGAAGCGTAGGTAGTATATCAATGAAAAAAAATATCATTCTAGCCTTAGTAGCTATTAGTATTAATACATTAGTATATGCTCAAAATATTACAATCTTGAATCCTTCAGAAAATATTGGAATTAATAATTGGAGAATTGTTAATGATGGAGTAATGGGTGGAATTTCACAGTCATCCATTTATATAAATAAAGAAAATAATATGATTTTTAATGGATTTGTTTCATTAGAAAATAATGGCGGATTCTCCTCATGTAGAATGAGTTTGAATGATAATAAATTGAAAGATATTGAATCATTTGTTCTCAGAGTTAAGGGTGATGGAAAAATTTATAAATTTAGATTAAGAATAAATGGGAGTTATTTGAAAAATATTGAATACTCTTCAGACTTTCAAACCAAAAAAGACGAGTGGATAGATGTCATTATTCCTGTTAAAAACTTTAAACCTTATTTGTATGGATTTAGAGCACGTACATCTCCAAAACTGAGAACCCAAAGAATCAACTCAATGGGATTTCTTATAGCGGATAAGCAGGAAGGTAATTTCAATCTAGAAATTATGTATGTGAAAACTATTTGATCTCAATACCCTGATTAGTTATACTTTTTGTATATTACATCATGAATAAGACAGCCATCATTGCACTAGGAGGAAATGCTCTTTCTCAGAAGAAAGAAGCAGGAACAATGTCAGAGCAATTTAACAATACACGTAACTCCTTTGATCAAATTATGGAATTTATTCGTCGTGATTATAATATATGTCTTACACATGGAAATGGGCCTCAAGTTGGGGATGAATTGTTACGCATGGATCTTACTCGTGAGGTGGTTCCACCCATCCCATTAGGTATTTGTGTAGCAGGTACCCAAGGCACGATTGGATATATGATCCAACAAACATTTCAAAACGCTTTAAGAGAAGAGAATATTGATAAAGAAGTGGTTACCATGGTAACTCAAGTGATTGTAAATAAAGACGATCCTTCATTTCAAAATCCCACAAAATTTGTTGGTAAACGATATTCGCTTGAAGAAGCAGAAGAGTTAGCTAGAAATATGGGTTGGGATATAAAAGAGCAAGAATCTGGACAGTGGAGGCGAGTAGTTCCATCACCAGATCCAGAGTTTGTTATGCATGCACTGAGTATTCGAACTTTAGTTGAAGCAGGTACCATTGTTATCGCTGCTGGCGGCGGCGGGATTCCTGTATATAGTACCGATGAAGGTAAATTAAAAGGGATTGATGCTGTAGTAGATAAAGATTTGAGTGCAGCAAAATTAGGTAGAGTTATTCGTGCACAAGAATACTATATCATTACAGATATAGATCAAGTGTATAAAAATTATAATACTCCAGACCAATCGCCAATTCATCAAATGACAGAGACTGAAGCAAAGCAACTGCAAGAAGATGGACATTTTCAACAAGGAAGTATGTGGCCTAAGATTCGATCTGCTATTCATTTTTTAAAACATCATGGTGACAAAGCTGTTATTACGAATATTGCTAATATTCAAAAAGCAATTGAGGGTAAAGCAGGAACTACTATTGTAAAAGACTAAATGAATTTCTTAACTGCTAATCAAATGATGTGGACTGCTTTTATTGTTGGATCATCATCTCCTATTGTATTCTTCTTTCTTTATCAGCTAGGATATATATCAAAAAAAATTATTACACTATTTATTATAGGGATATGCGTCGGATTTACTTGGGAAATACCTTTTGCATTAGCAGGAGATTCATTTCATTTAATTTTAGTCGATTGGCCTATAGATCTTCCATTAGTACGTAATATAAACTACGCCTTTTTAGATAGTCTCATTTTTTTAGTAGGTATTTTTCTATGTAATAAAATTTTAAAACATGATGATTATCTCTATACTTTTAATACTAAAGCGCTTTTAATTATGATTGCATGGGGAAGTATTTCAGAGTTTCTAATTGACTTAAACTGTAATGGAAAGTTGTGGTTCTTTTTAGAGAATTGGTATAATCCTGTCTTTGTATCTATCAATGGGAATAACATGACAATCATACCACAGCTAATTTGGTTGATAGCTCCAATCATATACTATCTAACAGTATTAAAGTGTATCAAGTTGACAGATTGAAATAAGAAAGGCGAATAAATATCCGCCTTTCTTACTACTTTTTTTCATCAAGTAGTTTTATTTTTCTTATTTTTTCAAGACACCAGCTTTTTTGAGTTGGTTTTCCAGCATAATAACTTTACTAAGAGCACCAAGCCCAAAAACAAAGCCAATTATTCCAAATGATTCCATTTTACCACTCCTTTCCTTTATTAGTAGTAATCTACATTAATTTTTAGCAGCAATCACAACAACCTCTACATGTTTGAGTTGGGCCTTCAAGTGTTCCAAATGATTTTACGCTTATATTTGTAAAGTTTGGATTACTTCCAACACCAGCAAAAAGTTCACCAGCACAGTAGTCATCTAGTGCTTTCTGGTTTTCAAAAGCATAAACACCACCGTAAACATTATTTTCTTGATCAGATAACCAGGTTTTTGATTTTAAGCCTGGAACTGCCGCAAAAACAGGAGCTAGTTCCTCTGTAATTTTTAAATAGTCTTCATGTGAAATACCATCAATACTAAAATTGATAATTAAAATATTCATATTCTCTCCTTTATTTTATTTCATAAAATGTCGATACAAAAAGGACTACTTTCGTAGCCCTTTTTATTGTTCACGGGGGAAAATTGAACAATTATGTATCATTTTAAGATAATAAAATTTAGAAATTTTATTGGAGAAAATTAATAGTAAAAATTAAGAGAATTAGTTTCTAGAATGATAACGAAATCAGGAGGGTTGTAAATATTATTAGCCAAGCAGCTACAAGAAATATGATTATTCTTATAGACGGTTCTTCTTTTTTCATTAGAAAATAGCTATTTCAAAAAAGTGGTGGTTGCTGTAATGTCTCCATCGTTTATAGAAGGAGTAATGTCCATTAGCTTGCACATCATTTCATATAAGTGAATATTGTGAACTTCTTCGCCAACAAATCCAGATTTAAATCCAGGACCTCGACCAATAAAAATACCATTCATTGACTTGTAATCAGGATCATAGCCATGAGATCCTAATGAAGAAGAATATCCTGGAGTAACAATACTCCAATGCTCATCAGCCAATAAGAGAATTGGTTCTATACGATCATTATTTTTATAATGAAATTGTGCGGGAATATCCTCTTTTTTAAATACCTGAGTATGTTCAATGTTTTGTAAAGCTTGGTAAACAGACTCTATGTCATTTTCATTTGGACGAATTTCCATAAATGGCCCTCTTCCAACCGTGACAACATCATCTAAGTTAAGATAGTCTGCAATATTAATATATTTTGAATCAGGCGTTTCTGTCATGCCATGATCTGATACAATCATAATATTTACTTCGTCAAGAATACCTCTTGATTCTAAACCAGCTAATAAATTCCCTATTGCATTATCAACCTCAGTTATTGTATCAATTGTTTCTTGTGCGTCAGGACCATAGGAATGACCTGCACTATCAACAGTACTAAAATAAGATGCAAGAAAAGTTGGTCTATCTGTACCAGTCAGATCAAGCCATTCAAGCAATTGATTCATTCGTGAAGGATTCGATGGTGAACCACTATAAACATAATACTCAGAAGGTCTTATCCCTAAAATTTCAGCATCTGACATTGGCCAAAACATAATCATTGCATGCTTTAATTGCTTTTCGACTGTCACCCAAATTGGCTCTCTATTAATCCATTTTCCATCTTGAGCTGCTTTGCTTCCAGCGCCTATATAAAAATATTCATCAAAGTCTGCATCATAAAAGTAGTTAGAAATTATTCCATGATTTGATGGATAAGAACCGGTAACAATACTGATATGATTTGGAAATGTTTTTGAAGGATATGAAGTTTTTAATCCTTCAGCTTTAACTCCTTCATTAATAATTTTATCAAGATTAGGAGTAGCTACTTTATCAAAGTAGTCCCATCGAAAACCATCAATTGAAATTAAGATTAATGGAGTTCCCGGTTCACCATAAACTTGATCTGAACCTCCTTCTTGTGTCTCAGAACAAGAAAATAGTATGCATAGGCATAGTAGAAGTGTTGTTTGGATAAAGTATTTCATGATTTTAATGTACTAACTTTATATTTTTTTTAGTAGTATATTTATCATCATGAAAAAATATTTATTAATACTAGTAATACTATTCTCATCAGCTATCTATAGTCAAGACTTAGATTTCAATGTCGAGAAAGATGAAATGGTATTAGAAGTAAATGGTATGGTATGTGCTATGTGTGCATTTGGTATTCAAGAAGGATTATCTGAGCTTTCATTTTTAAATAATAAAAAATTTAAAGCAGATGGCATTGAAGTAGATCTTGATACACAAATGATTTATATCCCTATAGATTTATCAAAAACAATTGATGCACTCGAGGCTATACAAATTGTTAAAGATGCTGGATATGACACGGTTTCTATCTATACCAATTTTGATGGAAAATCTATCAAGAAAAAGGCTGCTCCTAAGTTAGTCGGTTAGATTTTTTTGAATACAAAAAAACTTATTCTTTGCTCTTTCTTATTTATATCTATGCTGAGCGCACATCCTGTTATATTTAAAGGCGGGAAGGTGATTTGGTTAATTGATTCCCCTGATATTACTGATATAAGGTTTGGTAAAACATTAGCCAGAAATTGGTATTCTGGTATTCAAATATTTAATCATAAGTATGATGAGCAATCTTTTATTGCATCCAATAATAATTTATTAATAAAACGATGGAATAGTCGTTCTTACCAAGCGAATATCTACGGATTATCTAGTATTGGTTTCAATCTAGATTCTGAAGAATCTATGTATAAGTTGGGGCTACATGCTGATTGGGAAAATAGACGATTTATGGTAATGCACATGTTGCAATACTCCTCATATGATGAATCAATTATGCATAATTTTCGCCTTGCATTTACACCAAAAATAAAAGGATATAAGGGTACTTCAATCTGGTTGATAGGTGAATACTCTAACCATCAGATAGATAATAAAAATTATGAAAAGATATTACCAGTTGTTCGCGTATTGAAGAGAAATTATCTAGTTGAATTTGGCGGTAATGGTAAGGATACCTTCTTTACATTGATGGTACATTTTTAATTATTTAAATGCTGAGTAAATAGTTACAATACCAAACATTCTTGGATAACTAACAGTATTCTTAAATCCATTTTTTCTTAGAATTTCATTAAATCTTTCTCCGTGAGGAAAAATATTAGCAGATGTAGATAGATATTCATAGGCAACTTTATTTCTCGCAAACAACTTACCAAATAAGGGAATAATCCATTTTGTATATAAGTAGTATCCTTGTTTAAATGGAAAATATGTTGGGACAGATGTTTCAAGTATAACCAATTGTCCTCCAGATTTTAAGACCCTATTTACTTCGCGTAATCCTTGATTTAAATCTTCAAAATTACGCACTCCGAATCCTATTGTTACTGCATCAAAGCGATCGCTCTTAAATGATAATGATTCAGCGTCATCTAATTCCATTCTAATTGTTTTATCCAATCCCAAGGAACGTATTTTTTCCTTACCGATAGTAAGCATTTCTTGTGAAATATCTATTCCAACTATCTCTACCGAAGATCGTGTCGCTAAATCAATTGCTAGAGCTCCAGTGCCTGTAGCTACATCTAATATGCTTGTAGGATTTTTAGCAAGAATCATGGTTGCTACGCTTCTACGCCAAACCTTATCCATTCCAAACGTAATAAGTCCATTTAATCGATCGTATGTTTTAGCAATATGATCAAACATAGTAACAATCTGTTCTTTTTTTGAATTAGTTAGATTTTTATAAGGCTTATGATTCACCTTAAAAATTAAAAGAAAGGGCTAGCAATATACTAGCCCTTTTTATAGAAAGATTATTTATTCGCTGGTGCGAAGGTTTTGAAAATACCTAAATCGGTATGATTGTCCCATATGTTATGGAAGTACTTCCAATAGTCTTCTCTATTTTCTACACCAAACGCTGCATCTTCTAATGCTGCATTTCCAGCTGCTGCCATGTCTTCTAAAGAAGCATATTCAGTAATATAGAAAACAGGTAATGCACCACCTTCAATTGATCCTGACCATAAGTGTGTTAAGACTTTTTGACTAACAATTTTATCATTTTTCTTAACAACTTCATTAGCATATTTTTTCATCATTGCTAAACGATCTTCTCCAGAACCACCTTCAACTTCGCTCATGCGTTTCCAGTATCGAATGCTTACTGAAACTACATTTCCATTGTTGATAGTTTCTTCACCAGTTAATGCCGCAGTATGCTTTTTTTCTAGGGCTTTCCAGTGTTCTAAGATATGTACATCTTCATGGTATGATTGAAAATGCCTATTATAATTTGACACAGCAGTTGATCTTTCATCTGCATTTCTCCATGCCATATCATCAATATTATTAAATCCAGCATAGCCAGTCGCATCTTGCATATTTCTAAATTCACCTAAAATTGCAACATCTTCTGATTCTCCAGTCCAAAAGTGAGTTAACATCATTGAGCTCATTAGCTGTCTTGACACTTTATGTCTTGCTAGCTGATACGCTGCAACATCTGCATTTCTATCCATCCATGAGATATCGTCGTTTTCACCAATCGGTTCCCATTTATATTTTGACCATGTTACAACAGTATTCCCATCAGTATATTGCGAGAAGACCATAGTTGTAAACAAGGCTACTAGTAGTAGTTTTTTCATTGTAGTTCCTTATATGTTTGTTTACTTAATTAATGAAAAAAATAGATTTTTCAATATTTATCATATTGAAAAACTCCTCCCAACAATATTGATTTCAATAATTTACATTATTATATACATCTTATAATTCAATCTCAAGAGTAAATATTAGTATAAAATTATTTCCTATAGTGTTTTGAAAAATAGTTTTAAAATAATGACCTATATGAAAAGAAATTATCAACACTCTAAATGGACATCTATTAATAGGATAAAAGGGTGGAGGCACTTCGAAGTCATTAACGTCAATAAGAAAACCAATGAGTTAGAACTATTTTCAGTGTGTAAAAAAAAGATTAAAGTGACAGTAAGTGAAACAGAATTAGAGAATCGCAATCAATGGCTGCCGAGTTGGAGAATATTGGAAGTAGCTAATGACAAGTAAGCCAAATCTCAATGAGTTAAAAGACTTATTGCATGAGTGGCATGCAACATATTCTTTTTTTCTTACCATCAAAGATAAACATCAAAGAGTAGAATATTATCTTGGGAGCCTTCTTTGGATTGAGAGAAGTATTCATAACTATGGGGTCGATATTGGGACGCTAAAAGGGTATGAGTATTATAAACCTATTATTGATGGAAGAGGAGTAGATCATTTAAATGACGCTCCATGGTTTTCAGTAAATAACGATGAGTTTGCTAAAGAGCATAATTTAAAAGATATGAAATTAATTGCAGACATGTATCTAAAGCGACATTCACTTCAATCTATTGCATCAAAAAAAGAATTTACACAACGCCAAGTTAACACATTTATGGAGTATTTATGGAATCACCCATCTTACGATATTAAGGATAACCCTAATCATATCTTATTAATACAGTCTCCTGATTTTAATAAATACAGAGGAAACTGGTTAAATAAGCGTTTTGGAAAAGTTAAAAATAAACACTTCAAACATTTTGAGATTCAAATTTATAGACGATATGCATCTATTCGTAAGTTGATAGCTCTTTTTGTAGGAGTTAATATTGTAACGGAAAAAGGAGATGATTATGATATAGATTCATTACATCCTCTCGTGATTAATACGTTTAAAAACTCTTTTAAACAATGGTTTGCTAATTATCAATATGACTCTTGGATTAAAGAGAAACCTCTTGGTGAAAATTGTGGAAATGCTCGCGGGGTTTTCATGCCACATATACGTGGAGTAAAGCGATCTAAAAGAGATATCAAAGATCTTGAAAAGCAAAGATTTTTTAAGAAAAAGCAATAATTATATGGTAGATTTATTTTACAATCTTAACAACTAAGACAATGAACAATCAAGATAACATCAATACTCATTTTTATACCGAAAAAGAAGAGCGACTTAATATATTGAGTCATTGGTATGCTTTTTTATGCAGCAGCATATGTTTTATTTTACTTATAGTAAAAGGTATTAATGATGGCACTCCTATTTACATTTTTAGTCTCGTTACCTTTGGGATTGCATGGATGTTAATGTTTCTTAGTTCAACCATGTATCATAAATCAAAAGATCCTATTAAGCGTAATAAATATAGGATGCTTGATATGTTTGCCATCTATACTATGATTGCCGGATCATATACTCCTTATGCTCTCATAGGGCTACAAGGAACAAGAGGATGGATTTTATTTGGAGTTGTTTGGAGTATTGCATTATTTGGTATCTTATGGAAGATGTTTACTGTAGGAAAATATAATTTTATCTCGACATTATTATATGTTGGAATGGGAGCAATCTGTATTTTTTATACGAACGACTTAATACAATTATTGCCATACAAAGGGTTAGTATGGCTAGTAATAGGATGCATATCTTACTTGGTAGGCGTCTTTTTTTACTTAATGGATAATCACATTGAGTACAATCATTTTATTTGGCACCTCTTTGTTATTGCCGGAAGTTTCAGTCATTTTATTTCGATATTTTTTTATGTTTTACCATACTAGATATACATAAACACTAGAAAAGAATTATGTATAACTCGCCTATTATAATATTTTTTTATAAATTATACAGTAAGTAAGGGGGGGTGAAGTTCTATACTAGTTATAGAGGTTTGCCTTTTTTTGTATAACAACATAAGTAGAGGAAAAGAATGGAATTCTTAACACAATGGTGGTGGCTATTATTGTTAATAGCTGGCGGTTGTTGGTGGTACTGCAAGCAGTAGCTAATAATTAACTTCACCTTTTAGGGGGATTATTTTTAACTTAGCATTGTGAATAAAAAATACAATGTTCCTGGGGATTTCTCATCCCTAACCGGCTTTGATAGCCTTGAAGATTATCTAAAGATTAAAACATTTGCCCATACAGAGAATGAAGCATATTGGGGAAAAGTAGCAGAAAGAATTGATTGGTTTGAAAAGTGGACTGATGTCAATAAGACTAATTATCATGATGCACATATTGAATGGTTTACCAACGGAAAACTCAATGCTTCTTATAATTGCATTGATCGACATATCAATAACGGCTTAGGCGAAAAGACAGCATTGATTTGGCAATCGAATGATGTCAATGTCAGTAAGAATGTTACCTATAATGAGTTGTTGGTACATGTATCTCAATTTGCAAATGCATTAAAAAAAGCAAATATTCAAAAAGGAGATCGTGTGTGTATTTATATGCAGATGATTCCAGAAGCTATTGTTGCGATGTTGGCTTGTGCCCGTATTGGAGCAGTACACTCTGTTGTATTTGGAGCATTTTCTAGCGATGCATTAAAAAATAGAATTAATGATTCTGAATGTAAGTTATTGATTACACAGGATAATGGAGTACGTGGTACGAAACACGATATTCCAATGAAAGAGAATGCAAATCATATTGCAGATGAATGTCCTTCCCTAGAAAAAATTATAGTCGTAGATAGATGCGGTAATGATGTAGCCATGCAAGAAGGAAGAGATATATATTGGCATGATTTTATAGAAGGATGCGATAAAATATGTGAACCTGAAGTCATGGATGCTGAAGATCCTTTATTTATTTTATATACTTCTGGGTCAACTGGTACACCAAAAGGGGTATTGCATACTACGGGCGGATATATGGTATATACCTCGCATACACATGAGATGGTATTTGACCATCATAAAGACCATATCTATTGGTGTACAGCTGATATTGGCTGGATTACGGGACATTCCTATATTGTGTATGGTCCTCTTTCCAATGGTGTGACTCAAGTTATTTTTGAAGGAGTACCAAATTATCCTGATCATGGTCGTTTCTGGCAAATTGTAGAACAACATAAAGTAAATATTTTTTATACAGCACCGACGGCATTGCGTGCATTAATGAAGGAAGGCAATGACTTCCCAAATCAATATGACTTATCAAGTTTAAGAGTATTAGGGACAGTAGGAGAACCAATTAAATCACCGGAATGGCATTGGTATTTTCAAATCATAGGAAAAGAAAAATGTCCCATTGTTGATACATGGTGGCAAACAGAAACAGGAGGGGTATTAATGTCTCCAATCCCAGGATGTGTGCCAACAAAACCTGGTTCAGCTACATTACCATTACCTGGAATTGAACCTGCCTTATTAGATGAAAATGGAAATAAAATTACCGAACCCAACATAACGGGATATTTAGTGATAACACAATCATGGCCAGGCCAGATGCGAACTGTCTATGGAGATCACCAGCGTTTTAAAGATACTTATTTTTCTCAAGCCCCTGGAAATTATTTTACTGGGGATGGAGCTTTCATTGATGAAGATGGATATTATTGGATTACAGGAAGAGTAGATGATGTTTTAAATGTGTCAGGGCATCGTATTGGTACAGCTGAAGTCGAAGGAGCCATTGGTGCTGCAACGGGAGTAGCAGAAGCTGCTGTGATTGGATATAATCATGATATTAAAGGAGAAGGTATTTATGCCTTTGTTACATTGATGACTGGTGTTGAACCATCCGATGATATTAAAACAGATATTCTAGCTACAGTTACAAAGATTATTGGTCCTCATGCAAAGCCAAGCGTTATTCAATTTTGTGAAGGATTACCTAAAACACGCTCTGGCAAGATTATGAGAAGAATTTTGAAAAAAATTGCTCAAAATGAAACAGATGATCTAGGAGATATTTCTACTCTAGCAGATCCAAGTGTAATCGATAGCTTGTTACGCTAGATTATATTCTTGTAACTGTTTTGCTGTCGCCACAATTGAATCTTCAGCACTAATCGGTTCCCAATTAAGAAGATCTTTAGCTTTTGTACTATGAATATCTCTTGTCTTATTTATCAACGGTACAATAAATTTTAAATCTTTCTTGAAAATAGACATAATGCTCATCAACCATTTTGGCATAACTTTACTTGGAGCTTTGTCAAATCCAGCGTCTCTAAGTATGGTTGCAACTTCATCCATCCATAATGTTTTCTCGGATACAATAATTCTTTCTCCATCAGTTTTTTTATTGAGCATTGCAGTAATATGTGCTGCTGCAACATCTCTCACATCTACATATCCAATATGAACTTTTGATGTACCCGGAATACTACCATCAATCATTTGACTGATGATAGAATTTGAAGTACCAATATCTTTTGATAGTGATGGCCCTGTGACAGCAACAGGATTAATAGCAGTTAAGGTAAATGAAGGATTATCTGAAGACATAAAATCCCACGCTGCTTTTTCTGCTAAAGTTTTACTTTTTCCATATGATCGAATACCCGCCTTATTTGGATCTGACCAATCTGATTCATCAAATGATTCTTTTTCTTCAAGCGTATCTGCCATTGCAGCAAACGAAGAAGTTAATACCACTTTTTTAATATGATTATTGTTAGCAAGCTTGAGAACTCTCAATGAACCTTCAACAGCCGGTTTTACAAAAAAGTCTTCACTTTGTGGAGTTATAACAAATGGAGATGCAACATGCAAAACATAATCACAGCCTTCAATAGCTTGATCCCATCCTTTGTCATCCATTAAGTCAGTTTCAAATAAAGTAAGATGTTCTGTCGAAGTTTTATGAGATGATAAAGCATTTATTACTTCATCTTTACGATCAAATGATCGTAGAGTACCATTTACTTTGAATCCCTTATTTAATAATTGTTGCACGCAATGTAATCCAATAAATCCTGTTACTCCTGTTACTAATACTTTATCCATGCTATTGTAGTCCTTTTTATTTTAGTAAGAAATTTGCCACATCTTCTGCATATGCACTGACTATTTGAATATTTACTATTTTCATATTTATTTGCTCTGCATAATAAAAATATATCTTGAATAACGCATCCATTATATTACTTGCATAAAATAATAAAATAATAGCTCCAGTTAACATTCTAAATGGTTCCATAGTTGATAATATTTTATGAGTTAACGGTTCTTTTGCAATAGACTGTAATGAATCTAGAAATTCTGGGTTAGCAATTTGTTCATCAAACATATTAGGATAATTCTTATTACTCATTAATATACTCCTTTAATTGTTCTTTACCGCGCTTCAACCAAGACTTAATTGTATTCTCTTTAATAGAAAGTTCCACAGAGATGTCTTTAATACTATGATCTAAAAAATAAAACATAACAATAGCCTTTCGATGAGTGAACGGTAATTTTTCAATAGCATCTTTTAAGGTAATACTATTAATTAAATCAAAATCTTTTACAGAACCTTCATACTCTATATCTCGTCCTTTATGTTTTTTCTCTCGATTATACGTCGTCAATGCATTATTGTAAGTAATGCGATACATCCATGTGTATAGGGAAGAATTGAATGAAAAATTATCCAGCGCTTTCCATATTTTCTGAAAAGACTCCTGAGTAGAATCTTCTGCTAATACTTCATTCTTAAGAACAAAAAGTGAAATGTTGTATAGCCTTGATCCATATGTAGTTATTGCTTGCATAAAAATTTTATGTTTTGTTTTATAATCCAATGTATTTAGACCAAAGTTTCATATAAAAAGTTGCATAGAAATTTTTATATTGAGTTTTGCAACTTTTTCAAATTAGTTAAGTCTAATTAACAAATGAACCAAATAGGAGAAATTTTTATGAAACAAAAAATATTAATAATAATGCTACTTGTATTAACTGTTGGGTGCGGCTCATTCAATGAAGGTCAAGCAGAGCTTCATATCAATAGAAATATTACAACAGGGCAAGAATTATTAGATCTACAAGCTGCTTTTGATGCAGAGATTATTACAAAAGAGGAATTTGAAAAAATAAGAGAAGATATAATCAATGGAGATGAAGAATTTCAGATTGAAGTTAGTGAATTCGAGAATCTTGATGATGGTAATAATAAAGTAAAAGTTCGAATCAATGTTAATGGCAATGATGTAATATCTATTGATAGTGAAGAAGAATAATGACTATGGCACAATTAGGCATACTTATTCCACTTGGATCACTAGTGCTGGTAGGATTTATAATTTGGGTTGGAGTACAAAAAGAAATGCAAGCTCGATCATTATTGCACAAAGAAATCATGAGCGCCATTGAAAAGGGAGTTGATGTACCATTGGCAGGTTCAGGTACAACCCCGTTAGATTATTTGCGTAAAGGAATTATTTGGGCAGTAATTGGACTGTTGATTATGATAGGATTTATGTTTGAGGGTGAATTTGGTGCAGCGGGATTGATAGGATCTATTCCGTTTGCTATTGGTGTCGGTAATATTACCTACTATAAGTTTACTGTAAACCAAGAAAATCAATAATAGTTATACATAACTAGTTAATTGGAAAGGCCTCAAAATATTGAGGCCTTTTTGATTTCTAGACTTTCTTAGATCCGGGAAAAAATATATTCGTTGTATCTTGATAAGATTTGTATTCAGGGCGTTTTTTTAGAGAATAGTATTCTGATGGAATCGCGCCTGTATGATACACTAATGTTGTATACATCATTCTAGAGGTAAATAGTAGTCCTAATCCTAGCAATATCCATATAGTCATTGATTCTGCATTATATAAGAGAATCCAAGATGGAATAGATGCAATGATTAATCCATTCCAAACCATCCATTCAGCAAAATAATTAGGATGTCTGGTATATTTCCATAATCCAACATTACAGACTTTATTTTTTTCACCTAATGCTTTCATTTTTTTTAAAAAGGAGATTTTTTGCATATCTGCAATTGATTCCATGACAAATGCGCCAAACCAAACAACAACACCTATTATTTCAAGTATTGCAATCGTGGAATTAGAATTGGTTGCAATGATAAAAGCAGGCATAGCTAAGAACGAAGCATTGGCTAAGCCTTGTAGGATCCCTTCAATTTGCATGGCAAGCATGGTATTATTTTTACCTGCTTTTTTCCAACGTTTTTTTTGATACTCATAGCGAGGAAATTCTGTATTGAGCATCCCCAGTCTCCACATTTTTAGTGCACCCATTCCCATACGACTACCAATCATAATATAAAGGATACTAATTGTAACAATACGGACACTGTCGCCTTCACCATACAGCCAAGTGATAATTCCAATAAGAGCAACGCCCCATGGCCAACCAATATCAACATAAGACATACGTCCAGTACGCCATGTCGGTAAACATACTACGAATGCAAATAATAGCAGTTGCAGTACACCATTGGTAAAACTAATTGAGCTTAGATTATCTGTGTAGAGTAAAAGTCCCCAGCCTAAAATAAATGGGACTAAAGGAGAAAAATATTTCATTGAAACACCCTATATTTATTAGAGTCCAAATCCACCGCCATGGCACATTAAAATTTGTCCGGTGACATAGTTAGATTCAGGAATACAGAACATATAGATAGCTCCTGCAGCTTCTTCAGGCGTTCCAGGTCGTCCAAGTGGAATCATTGTTTTTGCAGATTCAAATACTGCTGAATTAACCCCTACTTTAATGGTATTACCTTGAATATCAATCGTAGATTCTGCTTTCTCAGCATCTGCATCTGTTAATCGTGTTTTGATTAATCCGAATCCTACTGCATTCACATTTACATTATAACGACCCCATTCTTTTGCCATCGTTTTTGCCATTCCTACTACCCCAGCTTTTGCTGTTGCGTAATTGATTTGTCCAGCATTTCCATTCATCCCTGAAGTTGAAGAAATATTGACTACTTTTCTAAAATTTGTAATCCCTTTTTCTTTATCTTCAAGAAATAGGCGTTTGATATGCGGTTGAGCAGCTCTTAAAATTCGGAAAGGAGCAGTAAGATGACAATCTAAGATTGCTTGCCACTGATCATCTCCCATTTTTTGGATAACATTATCCCAAGTATAGCCTGCATTATTAACAATAATATCTAATCCACCGAATGTATCAAGTGCAGTATTTATAAACCTATCAGCAAAATCGTCATCGGTAACACTACCAGTACATGCTACAGCTTTTCCGCCCATTCCAATAATATCAGCTACTGTTTGATTTGCTGGATCTATATCTAGATCATTAACAACAATATGTGCACCATCTTTTGCTAGCATGAGTGCTAATTCACGACCGATACCACGACCTGAACCTGTAATTAATGCTACTTTACCTTGTAATTTATTTCCCATATTAAAATCCTAACGATTTCCCAATGATCTCTTTCATGATCTCAGTGGTACCACCATAAATTGTTTGTACACGTGAATTCACATAAGCTTTAGCGATAGGATACTCTAAAATATATCCATACCCACCATGTAGCTGTAAACATTGGTCCACAACCTTCAGCTCTAATTCTGTTATCCACCATTTGGCCATTGCGGCTTTTTCTGGAGTAAGTTTCTTATCATTTAATTCGAAGACACATTGATCATAAAATGTACGTGCAATTTCTGCCTCCGTTGCCATTTCAGCTAATTTAAATTTTGAGTTTTGAAAGCTACCAATTTTTTGTCCAAATGCTTTACGTTCATGACAATATTTAATAGTCAATTCAAGTACAAATTCTATAACTGCAATTGATCCGGCTGCAATAGACAGTCGTTCTTTTGGAAGACTTTCCATCATATAGTAAAATCCTTTGCCTTCTTCGCCTAATAGATTTTCCTTAGGAACTTTGACATCCTTAAAGAACATCTCAGCAGTATCTTGTGCTATTTGGCCCATCTTATGTAGTTTTTTTCCACGTTCAAATCCTTTCATGCCACGTTCTAGAATAATTAAACTAATACCATGTGCACCATGTTTTGAATCTGTCTTACATGCAACAATAACTAAGTCACTTAATAGTCCATTTGTTATGAATGTTTTGCTTCCATTCACAAGATAATGATCGCCCATATCTTTTGCGGTAGTTTTGATAGCAGCTAAGTCACTACCTCCGCTTGGTTCTGTCATAGCTAATGCACCAATTGTCTCTCCACTACAGATTTTTGGAAGCCAACGTTTTTTTTGTTCTTCATTACAATGTCTTATAAGGTAAGGAACCACTAAATCATTTTGTACTGAGTGTCCAAAGCCAGGATTCTCCGCCCTAACACTTTCTTCAATTAAAATTGTATTGTATCGGAAGTCATCGATTCCCATTCCGCCATACTCTTCAGGAACATCGATTCCAAAAAAATTATTTGCTCCAGCTTTCAGCCAGACTTCGCGTGAAACCATTCCATCTTTTTCCCATTGTGCATTATTTGGTTTGCATTCACGATCCATAAAGGTGCGCACCGCATCCTGGAATATCATTTGTTCTTCTGTTAAATTTTCTTTTTTCATAATTAATTACCCCTCTTATTTAGTAGTGTATTTTACATATTTTTTGATAATTATACCTTTAGAACTTTTTAGATTTGTAAATAGAAGCGTTTAGGGTAATTGACTTTGAAATATGTAAATCGTACTTTACCGTCTACAAAAAAAAATAAATGAGGGAAAAATGACCACTAATAAAATTTTATCTATCACATGTGTTTTTGCTATTGCCAGCACTCTAGGTCTCGCCTATTACTGGAATGATTTTCTTGGAGGCTTAAATGTCAACGTCTCAATGGATAGAGAGCTAGCTTTACAAGAAGGAAAAGCAGCTACCGAAGATTTTGAAATACTAGGTGATAATCTTGATCAAGCCGCAGCGTATGGTTTCAGTTCCAGCTTGCGTGATTATGTAGAATTAAAACAAGGTGGTCGAGAAAAATTTCAATCGATTATTGATAGCGATGTTTTTTCACCATACAACTGGATTGTAAGAACCTTTAAAGAAGGTCAGGTAGCTGAAGCAAGTTTTATGTTCAAGCCTGATGGATCTTCCAATGGATATCGTGTTAAAATTCCAGAAGATCATGATGCAGATAGTTTATCAGAAGAAGACGCCCTCAGCTTAGTAGCTCTAAAAATTAACGATCATTGGTCTGGAAATTTTGCAGACTATTCGTTAATAGAATCTTCTTTTGAAGAAATGCCAAATGGTAGGATAGATCACGCTTTTCTATTTGAACATAAACTCCAAGATATTGGAGATGCAAAATATAGATTAGATATTGATGTGTCAGGATCAATGGTAAGCTCTGTGCTGCCTAGCGCTTTCATTCCAGAATCATTCGATCGTGAATTTGCTAATATAAGATCAGATAATGACACCATTGCCATGTTTGCAAACTTTGCATTCTTGGGTATTTATATGTTAATAATAGGTGTAGGATCGATAGTTATTTTTTATCGTACCGGCTGGTTAAGATGGAAGTCATCATTATTAGCTGCAGCGTTTATTGCGACAACCAGCACATTAGCGCAATTAAATTTTTATCCAACGATGTGGATGGCTTATGACACTGCTACTAGCAAGTCACAATTTATGCTAGAGGGCTTAATGTCTATGCTCGCCATGGGAGTAATTAATTTCTTACTTTTTGGTGCAACTTTTGTAATTGCAGAGTCATTGACGAGAAAGGCATTCCCAGAACATATTCAATTATGGAAAACATGGACAATGAATGTTGCTAATTCAAAGCGCGTACTCAACGATACTATTTTTGCGTATTTAATTGTCCCAATTAAGCTGGCTATTGTTGGTGCATTTTATATTCTTATGGAAAAATATTTTGGATTTTGGTCTCCAGCAAGTAGTATGGCTGACCCAAATTATCTTGCATCTGTATTCCCATGGTATACAGGAATTGCTATTTCATTGCAAGCAGGATTTTGGGAAGAAATGCTCTTTCGTGCCGTACCAATCGGAGCAGGAGTATTGATTGGACAAAGATATAATATGCGTTTTACTGGACTGGTCATTGCGATGATACTCCAGGCGTTAATTTTTGGAGCAGGGCATGCTAATTATCCAGCACAGCCTTCTTATGCTAGGGTAGTAGAGTTATTCCTACCATCTATTATTGTATATGGAATGCTATACTTAAAGTTAGGCGTGATATTCGGCGCGATTACACACTACCTATATGATGTTTTATTATTTTCACTACCTATATGGTATTCAAGTGGTTATGTCGTTGATAAGTTTATGACTGTTCTTTGTGCAGCTATTCCATTGCTTGTTATTTTGTATTTTAGAATGAAAGCAAATAGATGGTCTGAAATAGATGATTCATCGCTTAACAAAGGGTTTGAACCAACCCCACCTGAAATACCCGCAGTCAAAGAAAAGTCAAAAGCTATCATACAAGATGGGTCGCCATTAAATAAGAAAATCTTATTAGGTTCGATCCTCTTTATTGTTGTAGCCATGGCATCATTTAAGTTTAGCAGTTCAGATGTTTCTTTGGATTCGCCAACCATAAATCGTGAACAGGCAATTGGTATTGCAGAAGATTTTCTTGTCACTCAGAATATTACTTTACCTGAAGGATATGAAGGAAACGCAATGGTTGTTACGGGCTATCCTGCTTCCGGGTTTATATGGGAAGAGTTAGGATCCGATGCCTTTAGTGATTTATTAGGCTCTTATGTGTTGGCTCCAAGATGGAAGGTTCGATTTGCTAAATTTGATGGAGAGGTAGAAACACGAGTAAGAGAGGTAGTAGTTTCTGTAGACTTTGAAGGTAGCCCTATCCGTTTTTATAATAAATTTCCTGAAAGTGAAGTAGGAGCGTCTTTAACTCAGTCAGATGCAAAGATTATAGCAGACCAAGCATTGAGAGATCATTTTAACCTTAGTACAAGTATGGTGAGTTTAGTTAGTGCGGTTGAATCTCAAAAACCAGAACGACTAGATTGGATATTTACATATAAAGAAGATAGAGAAATAAGCTATGAAGGATCTCAGTTTCAAAGTATTGTTACGATATCAGGTGACCAACTTGCTGGATTTTCACAATCTGTATACGTTCCCGAAGATTGGGAAAGAATGAAGCGTGACAGGGAAGGATTTTCAGGAATGCTTGCAATGTTATTTACTATTCCTGGAGGCCTATTTATTGGCGGACTATTGCTTATACGCTCGTTTAAAATGTTGTTGGATAGAAAGATAAATCTTAGAAAAGGATTATTCTTTGGAGCAGTTATTTTTATTAGTGCGTTAATTAATTTCTTTAACGATTCTTCGTTCCTTATGACAATGCCTACAGATCAACCAATTGCCAATCTAATGATTACGATGTATATATCTAGTATGATAGGACTTCTAGTTGTGTCATTAATTCAGGTACTATTTTTTGGGAGCTTAGGTAGAATACTAAAAGATACGTTAAATCGCACTTCACTTTCTGATTCTATAATTGGTGGATTGGTTGCAGCGTTATTAGGAGCAATATCTGCGATGCTTATAGGGACATTTCAATTAGATTTAAACCCTAATTTTCCAAGAATCACTCTTGGAGGATCATACTACCCAATATTGGATACATTTAATATCTATGGAGGGTTTGTATCAGTAGCATTCACCTTATTCTTTGCTAAAATCTTGTTTGAATGGACAGATGGATACGCCAATACTATCAAATCTACTATTTATGGAATCTTGTTAGTTATGTTTGTGTATGGCGGAGAAATTGGAATGCAGTATAATATTGGCTTATCGTTATTATTGATAACACTATACTCTATTGTACTCTTTATGGTTTATAAGTTTATTATCAAGAATAACTATATGTTAATACCATTCATGGTATTATTTGGAAGAATTATTAACACCTTTTCAAACAATGAATTTGGTGCATTTAATTCTTATCCTAATGAAGCAATATTATTAGTGGTATCCTCCGCAATAGGACTAGTGGTGTGGGTACAACTAACAAAGTTCTTCTTTGATACTGATCAATAGTTTAAGTTGATATATAATGAGTAAGAAAATACTATTTCTCTTTGCAGCAACAGGGTTGCTAGTAGTGAACAATCTTTTTCTCTACTGGCAGTTTTTTGAATTTGATTTTGCTATTTTTCTATCTAATACGATAGGCGTAGCGTTATTTATTGAGGCATTCATGCTCATGCTACTGCTTGCCTATTATTTCAAGCATCATCCTATCGGTAAGTATAAATGGTATTGGTTAATTATCTTGTCTTTACTGGGCAGTTTGTTGTTCGCACTCCCTTTTTATTACTGGCTTAATACAAAGGATAAAAATTAGTACATTCCGCTTATGTCTTTTAAGAATAAAACTGTAATTATTACTGGAGCCTCATCTGGAATTGGAGAGGAAACTGCCAAAGCATTTTTGTCATCTGGCGCAAAAGTGATATTGGTATCTAGAAGTAAAGAAAAGATGGAAGCATCCTTCCAATCTTATGATAATAGTCAATGCGTAATATACCCTTTTGACTTATCTCAATTAGATAAAATTGATTCATTTGTAAGCACAATTATTAAAAAGGAAGGTCCGATTGATATTCTGTTTAATAATGCTGGTATTGGATCAGAGAGCTTATTTGAAGATATAGATTTAAGCGTATTCCACGAAGTAATGCAAGTAGATTATTTTTCAGTCGTCTACTTTACAAAATCTATTTTAAGGCATATGATAGATAATGGAGGAGGTCAAATTGCTACAAATACTAGTGTAGCGGGATTAATCACTTCGAGAAAAAGAACTGTATACTCATCTGCAAAATTTGCATTACACGGATTCCTTGATTCTCTTAGACTTGAAGTAGGGAAGCATAATGTAGACATAACCATTATTGCACCTGGTAAGGTGATCACAAACTTTGGAAAAAATAAATTAGATTCTCAGGGTAATCCGTTTGGTAAAAACTCCTTAATGCCTTTTGGATTATCATCAAAAAAGGCTGCAAAAATTATTCTGAAAGCTATTAAGAATAAAAAAAGACAAGTCATAGTTTCAAAATGGGGTGATATTGCATGGTTTGGAGTCCTTGTCTATAGATTTTTCCCTAGTCTATATTTCTTTTTAGCAAAAAGAATAGACGCATAACAGAACATATATGAAATATTCTATCCTAGAAGACTCAAGATATCGTCATTTAGCACAGCCTAAATCAATTCTGTTTCAAATGTTATCATTTATTTTTGATCTATATGCTAATACAGTTTTGACATTTTATACACCGGTGAAGGTAATTGGAAGAGAGAATATTCCTAAAGATACTTCCTTTATTTTTGTAAGTAATCATAATAGTCACATGGATATTGCAGTGCTAGCATATTCAACACGGTTAGGCTATGAGCGCTTTGGATTTTTAGCAGCAAAAGATTATTGGTTTGATAATGATTCTAGACGAAAATTTTTTAAAAATTTTATTAATCTAATTCCGTTAAGTAGAAGACAGAATCCAGAGTCCCTTGATCTAGAAGATACACTTATCTTGTCAAAAGGATTTGTTGAATTAGGGAATAATATTATTATGTTTCCAGAAGGATCTAGAGGAGAACCTGGAGTCTTACAGCGTTTTAGAAAAGGTGCTGTAAAATTTTCAATGGGATTAGATATTCCTATTCTTCCTGCAGCAATTATTGGTACTGAAAAGTCATGGCCTCGAGGTGAGCGTTTTATGAGACCTGTTGGCATTACTATTGAAATTCTTCCTCCAATTACATCGAAAGACAGATCAAAATTAACTGAAAAAGCATATAATAAAGAGTTATCATCTCAAACGAAAAAATTAGAAAAGGTGGTTACAAAAGCTTTGAAAGATTTAGAGAATAAATAATTAAGAATTTATAATAGTAATAATTGTGCCTTCTGTGTTTAAAGAACAAGTATAGCTTGTTAGTGCACCAGTTGCCGGACCTGAAACTACATTTCCATTTAAATCAAAAATTGAATTATGGCTTGGGCATAATAAATTATTTCCCGCACTATTAATATTCACTGTATTATTTGCATGTGTACATCTTCTTGATAGAGCTTTAACACCTGTATTGCTAGTTCTAAGAACAATTATTCCTCTAGTATCAAATGTATCGCTACCGCTTAATTGAATTCCATTTCCAGCAGTTTGAAGAGTAGTATACATCATAGTTATATCAATCGTGATTGTTCCTGTAGTAGCATCATAAGTGTATCCAGTGTCAGTGTTATCACCACCGCCAGTATCACCACCGCCAGTATCACCACCGCCAGTATCACCACCACCAGGATCTTCAGGGCCCGTTGGAGATCCACCACCACCACAAGCTTGTAAAATAAAAGCTGTGCTTCCAATCATGGTTAGTGTGGTTGCTTGTTTCATAAAATTACGACGTGAAGGATCAGAAGGTTGTTCTGAAGTGCAATCACATCCACATGATTCAATTTTTTTCGGTAACTTAGTCTTATTCATATTAGTGTTAAAATTTACTACTAAAATATGCCGTTTAGAACAAAACTTATATTATTAACAATCTTTTTATTATCCTCGACGATAAAAGCGCAATCTGTTGTCACGCAAGAGGCCTATGACAATAGATTTACTCCACCAGAAATTGGATTACCAGATAATATGCCCTATGTAAAATCTATTATATGGGGGAAAGAAGGAGTATTTAGAAAATTAGATATTGGACCTGATACGAGAATAGAAGAATTGAAGCTTAGGCGTCAAATGTTAAAACATCATCAATGGATAGGTATTCTAACCTTAGCAGGATTAGCCTATCAATATGATGTAGGAAAAAAACTATATGATGGAGATGATAGTGATTATTGGGATAAGCATTATGATCGTCATAAAGCAATGGGATATTTTACTTATGCTACTTACATGACAGGAGCATCACTCTCTATTTTTGCGCCACCTGCTAGAAAGTATGATAAGAATTTTTCGTCAATCAAGTTTCATCGTACAATGGCGATTCTTCACTTTTCTGCGATGATGGCACAACCATTTTTAGCCAAAGCAGCAGTAAAGGATGGTAAAAGATATAATGATTTGATGGATGCTCATTTAAAAGCAGGGACAGTAGCATTTTTTGCGCTAAGTCTTGATGCGTTAGGGATTACTTTTTTTAAATGAGAAAGCTAATAACCATTCTATTTTTTCAATTTATATTTGCACAAGGAGTGCCAGTTACAATTGATACAGAGGAAAGTTTTATTTCTTATGATGGAAAACATCCTGCCCATAATTGGACGGGTATATCAAAAGAGATTAAAGGCTCGTTTATATTTGACAAAGATGACCCTATTTTATCAAGCGTAGACTTATATGTACCCGTATTTAGTTTTGATAGCAAGAATTCCAATCGTGATTCTAATATGCTCGATGTAATTGAGGATTATTTCTATCCTGTAGTAAGCTTTACTTCTTCATCAATAACAAAAAAAGAGAATCAATATTATATCAATGGAATCTTATTTTTCCATGGCATTAAAAAAGAGATGGTGATTCCAGTTAATTTCAATACAGATAATCAAAAAATTATAGTAGATGCAGATTTTACTATTAGCTTATCAGATTACAAAATTAAACGCCCTTCATTGCTCACTATAAAAATGAAAAATGATATTACAATTAAGTTTTACTTAGTTGGTTTGATTTAATTTGTAAGATAATCCTGCTAGAATAATAGCAATTATAACATCTTGAAGGGGAGTTGCTTGCGGGTAACCGAAATTCCATATACAAACAAGAGCTAGCCAAATAAAAAAAGTACGATTAAACATCGAGGATAAGATTATCCGAAGAAATACCAGGTTTTATGAGGTACCATTACTAGCATAAAAAAAGTGAAATAGGCTAAGCCAATTAGCCCAAAAATCTTTAAAACTGTCATTGTATTATTATCCATTTTTTTTATTTACCGATTAAGCGTTTTAATATAGTGATTTCTGGAAATAAAATATGAACCCTTTTTTGATAATCTTTATATGCGGGTCTTGTACGAAGAATTTTAATTTCAATCCAAGGAATACTCGCATACCAAAACATTAATGTCATTACAATAGGAGCGAGAATTAAATAACTCAAGCCAAGTCCCTCAGTCTGTGATAGATATGAATTACCAAATAAAAATATTCCCCACCAAAATAAGATCTCACCATAATAATTTGGATGCCTTGAATAATTCCATAATCCTGTTTCTATAATACCTTTTTGATGTGGATTTTTTCTTCTAAAACGATGTAATTGTACATCAGAAATAATTTCATACAAAATACCTAAAATGCAGATAAAAAATCCGGCATATGCTTGCATGCTTGTATCGGGCATAAATTCTTGTAATTGAAGAGTTACTCCCATAGGCATACAGCAGAAAAATACAATTAATGTTGGAAAGAAATGGATACCACCAAAGTTACCTAGAAGCTCAAAAGAGCTACCTAGATTTTTTCTCATATCAACATAACGCCAATCTTCATGATGTAGTCCTTCCCAAGTTTTTATCCAATTGGTTGTTAAGCGTATGGACCAAAATAGCATGGCAAAGATTAGTAAACTGACTGTCCCAGTAAAAATAAAGTCTTGTTTCCATATCCAAAATAATAGAATAAATGGAGGAATTACAGACCAGTATGGATCATAGAATGAAGAATTTTTATACGTAACACTGAAACAATAAATCATAAATGTTGCGATTATATCAGCAATAAAGATTTGTAGCATATCTCCAAGATGAAGATTGTATAGAATAGATAGCACTCCTAATCCTATAGCGATAGTGTAGGCAAATAATACTGTAAGCAATCCTTTAGTTTTTGTCGTCATTTACTATCGATCCAATATTTAGATTTTCAGATAGCAAATATATATAACCTACTACAATACTGTACAGAAGAAAAATACTATGCATAACAATAGCACCTGTTTGCGCTAACTCTATATTGATACCATATAAGTTATGTAGACAATAAATCACTGCTAAATGGTATGTTCCAATTGCAGCAGGAGCGATAGGGAATGAACTAACAATGCTAGATATAATCGTTAGTCCTAAGGCTTGTTCTAACGTTAATACGATTCCAATTGCTTTCAATGACAAAGTTACATACGCCACAAAACTAATCCATAGTAACATAGACCAACTCCATAAACGAACCTTATTTTCTGATACTAATTTATACCCTGAAACAAAATTAGTTAATGATGGAAACGTGACGAGCAATCTACTGGATAAGCTATGTCGCCCAAAAATAATTAATGAACTCAGAAAGGATATAGCAATAACAGCAACTATAAATTGAACGCCAAGTAGGTTAGTATATCCGAGTAGAATCAATATGACACTAAATAGCCCTATCACCCAAAGATCAATAATTTTTTCTCCAACAAGACTCCCAATCAAATAACTTAGTTTTATACTCTTATCATGGTTTGATAATAGTTTAGCTCGAAATATATCTCCAGCTCTGAATGGGAGAATATTATTTATAAAATATCCAATATGTGTTGTCGATAAATAATGCTTCAAGGTAAGAGATTTTGGAGAATTTAGAAGAGTTTTCCATCGTAAAGACCTGATAAAAAATGTGATATTAGTAATTATTAAAGCAGCTATAACATAAGATAAATGCGTATTAGATAAAGCGCTAAAGATTTGATTTAAGTCAACCTGCTGAAATGCTATATAAAGACAGGCAAGAGAAACGCCAATCGAGAGTACTTTTTTCAAGGATTCTTGTTGTCTCGTTGAAATTCATAAGACACAATACGTTTTTTCATTGGCTCTCCATTCTCATCAAGATGCTCGCTGGAATCAGTAGGAGAGTTATATTCTAATGGAATGTCAGTTTTGACTTGACAATTGCTCATTAAACCTAGCATTGCTACCAGCATTATAAGTGCAATAATAGTTGGAAAGTGTCTATTACCCATTGATATTAAAGTTTTTAAAAAATGTTGTCTTTTTTGCTAAGTAAATGATTTCAATTATACCCATAGTATTTGAAAGTGCTATAACAACAAACCAAACTTTATGATCATTCCTTGCTGCAAACCATACTCCAAGCATTGACCATAGCCCCTGATAAAGAGATACAGCAATCATTGCTGCCGGGTTAGCAATTAAGTATTCTCCAAATGATTGTATAAATTCCATAATAACTCCTTTTTAAGGGTTAAAAAGTAAAGAGATGAGAAATACAAATAGTATCACTCCTCCAAATATTCCCCAATAGTATAATCCAAATTCCATATGGTATTTTAGCTATTATTATATATGATAAGAAATAAAAATATTTTTTCTTTGTTGATTCCCATTTGGTATATTCTTTCATGAATAATCTAAAGCCAGAAAGTACAAAAATAACAATTTATAGCGCTTCTTGGTGTGGTCCCTGTAAAATGGCAAAACAGTTCTTAACGGAAAATGGATTTTCTTTTAATGAGATAGATATCGAAGAAAATAATATTACCAGAGAGAAAATGGCAGCAATGACTAAGGGAACAACAGTTCCTCAGATTGTGATTAACGATGTTCCTATTGGTGGTTTTACAGATTTAGTACAATATTTTGAGAGAAAAAATAATTAAGCCATAGCTTCACGTTCTATAACTTTCTTTCCTTTAGTTGCCTTCTTTAAATTTCCTACAAGCTGTCCACATGCTCCATCAATATCATCTCCTCTAGTTACTCGTAGAGTTGTAATATATCCTTTATCAAATAAGTGTTTTTTAAACGCTTCAATATTTCTGTTATTAGATCGTTTATAATCACAGCCATCAAAAGGATTAAAGGGGATTAGATTAATTTTACATGCAAGACCAGATAATATTTTACCTAGGCTTCTTGCATGAGCCATAGAGTCATTGATACCATCTATTAGAATATATTCAATGGTAATATATCGTCTATCTTCACGGACAGATAAATAGTTTTTGCATGCACTTAATAGTTCATCAATTGGATATTTCTTATTAATTGGAACAATAATATCTCTTAGGTCATCATCTGCTGCATGTAAAGATATGGCAAGGGATACATCCGTTCTTTCAGCAAGCTGATTAATCTGGGGAACTAATCCAGAGGTACTAATAGTTATTCTTTTTTTAGATAAAAAATATGCTGATTCATCACGCATAATTTCAGCAGAATCAATTACGGGTTCAAAATTTAAAAGCGGTTCTCCCATCCCCATAAAAACAACGTTAGTAATTGGGATATCTTCTTTATCATGAAAATTTGCTAGCCAGAGTTGTCCAATAATTTCATCTGGTGTCAGATTCTTTTCGAATCCCTGTGCTCCGGTGGCACAAAATGTACATTGGAGAGCACAGCCTGCTTGAGAAGAAATACATAAGGTTATTCTTTTCTTTTCAGGTATCCTTACCATCTCTATGGATGAACCTGAATCTAGTTCAATTAAATATTTTTTAGTTCCATCATCCGATACCAACACTTTCTTTAATTTTGGAGGTATTAAAACAGCTATTTCTTTCATTTTTTCTCGAAGAGATTTATTGAAGTTGCTCATATTGGCAAAGTCTAATTCACCTTTTTGATGGACCCATTTTAATAATTGTTTCGCTCTAAAAGATGGTTCATTTATATCTAAAAAAAACTGCTCCAGCTTTTCTTGTGAGTAGCCTAATAGGTTTTTTTTATCTGCCATAGCTTATTAATTTCATTTGAAAAATCCTTCTCTCTATTTTCAATGATATCTATTATTAAATTTGTTGGATCTGAAAAATCTATTTTAATCTTTTTACTCTTATTAATCCAATCTTTAATGATTTTGATATTAATCTCTTTTGCTACGGTAGCATATTGAAGTTCATCAAGTATTTTTGCATTATGCTCTTGCTCAGGCTGACCTTTTTGCGGTTTGCATAGAATTGGTTTTCCTAAAAAAAGTGCTTCTGATATTAATTGAAATCCAGCATTAGTAATTAAAGAATTGCATCGCATTAAATCTTGTTTAAAGGTCATGTTTGAGAATGGTTTCAAAGTAATATTCTCAACTGTTTGTATTGATTTAATCTTTGTATACACGATAAATTTTTTTGATATAGTTTTTAATATAGCAATCATATCATCTAGGTTTTCCCATGGTAAATAAACTAGAATATCTTCACTTATTTGATTTTTATCTATTTGATTGTATAACAGAGGATCAATGAATGGTGGAAGGATAGGTTTATTGAAATGATGAAAATGAAAAGGAATAGTAAAATTTACAGGAGCATATATTTTTGGAAAAAATATACTAGCAAATTTTATCTTTTTTGTCATCGGAATATTTTTATAGAATGAATATTGATGACCTATTCCTATACATGGTATTTTGTGTCTTTTAGCAGCATAAGCGCTTATAGGCTCAAAATCGGTAATGATCAAATCATATATATTATCTATAGATTTTATATCATTGAAGAATTGTATTGGATGAGATTGTAATACGGTTTGGGTATAATTCAACTTTCCTTTCTTGCTCACGAAAGTGAATCCTTTTTTAATCTGAAATGGAGCTAGTTCCTCTATATCAAAAAAATCTTTTTCTTCTCTACCACTTAAGATAACATCGACTGAATGTCCTCTTTTTTTTAGAGCTTTTACGATAATTCTAGATCTACTAATATGGCCGTTGCCAGTTGCCGATATTCCATATAAGATATTCATCTATGAAATTAAGAATTAATTATAGTGGAATTATATTTTATCTAAGATATTTCTTAAGATTGTACTAGAGGTATGAGATGTGTATGGGAAATAGATAATTTCAACACCATACTCACTAAAATCTTTTTCTATGATATTCCATTGATCAGTTCCTTTCCAATCATCGCCAACAAACATCATATCGAACTTTAAATTATTCCATGCTTCCATCTTATCATAGTTAGTTTGTGGAACTACTTCATCAACAAACTTAATTGATTCAACAATTTCCATCCTTTCTTGAAATGGAATTACTGGTTTTTGATTTTTTCCTGATAGGGAAAGTTCATCACTAGTAATACCAACAATAAGATAGTCACATTCCAGTCTAGCACGTTTTAATATATTAAGATGGCCAATATGAAATAAATCAAAGACGCCAGTTGTGTAACCAATTTTTTTCATCGCTGTGTAAAATACTTATTTATTTTCTAATAAATAATCTATTATTCTTTCGCTTGCTTTGCCATCCAAGGATCCTACAAGTTTATTCGCATAATGTAATCGATCTTTTGATAGAGATGCAGGATTCAGTAACTGTTCTTTAACATTCTTTTTTAGTATGTCATATGAATCAGAACGAACAGCTATTTTAGAATATTCATTGTAATCTTTATCCATACGTTTTTTTAATCGATAAGAAAAAATACCTCTATAGTTCCAACGTAATTTTAAAAAATTACACCATATTACTGGCTTATCTAAGGCCGCAAATTCAATAATTGCTGAGGAGGCATCACTCATGAGTAGATCCGCTGTTGCCATGAAAGGTACAAGCGAATAATCATCAACTTTTGCTAAATAAACGTTGTCATATTGAGACCAATGTTCAAGAAGTTCACGTTGCTTTTTATATTTATCTTTACTTAGTGAGAAGTAATGGGGCTTAATCATTATATTCAGATCTTGGAAGTCTTTAGGAAAGTTTTTTGGAAATCTTTCAATACTACTAGGATAAAATGTAGGGGCATATACCATTGTTTTTTTTGTTGGATCTAGATCTAGGGCATTTAAGTCAAGCCCAACCATATCACCATTAAGGATTGGATCTAATTTTGCAAACCCTACATTTACAAAATTATTATCAGGATAGATATTTCTAAGACGGTTTGTTCTATACTCTCCCTCAACAAATCGCACAGTAGTTGGAGTGTCTGATTTTGTATAATAACTTGATTTTGGACCAACGCCATGACCGAGTTGAATAGACTTACTTACTTCATGAATTTGATTAAGAAATGGAAATGTATTTCCAAAAAATATCCAATCAGCTTTTTGATTTTGATAGAATTCATTAGCCTGAACGTTGCTCTGTACCCATGTATGATTTAAATTTTCTGATTTGATGATACTTTCTATTATTTTATCAAATTTTCCATGATGAAATACAAATGTTGTATTGCCTTTATTTCGTTTTAAAAATTCATGATAAACAGGTAGATATTGAGGTAAGTAATAGAGCTCTTGAACATCAAAAAGGATAGATATGTTATTATTTTTCATAAATCTATTTCTTAATTCCGAATGAAGTATAGATACTTTTATTGGTATACGTCTCATACCTGATAAGACGATTTTTTTCCATAGAAATATTATTTTTATAAGGTCTATCATGATAAAGATGTAGACAGCATGACCTATGACGAACTTGTTTAGATCTTATACCCATATTGCTAAGTCTTTCTCCTAACTCGCAATCTAAACCCCCATATTTCATGCGCTCATCAAAGCCATTTACCTTTATGATATCTTTTCGCCATGCAGAAGTATTATTTCCATTAAATGTAGACCTAGTTGGGGTTATTATGTCTAGAAATTTACTTGATAGATTTGTTTGTAATAATTTCAAATAATTTTTAGATAACATTTGCCCATGGGATATTAGAAATCCTTTATTGAAGCATTTCTGGGATAAAATTATATCTTCTGTTATAAGGTTAGAAACGGAAGAGCTAAGTGGAAAATGGCCTCCAGATAGAAAATAATCTTTCTCTGCTAAATCTATATGTGTTTGAATGAATGATTGATTTGGAATACAATCACCATCACTAAATATAAGATAATCACTTTTGCTTGCTTGAATTGCTTTATTAAGTATAACACTTTTTTGAAATCCCTCGTCTTGATGCCATATATGTTTTATATCAAGACTAGTATTGTCCTTAAAATATCCTATAATATTTTTTGTGTCTTTGCTAGATCCATCGTCAGCAATTATAATATCAAAGTCTGAATATGTTTGACAGTTATATCCGATTAAAACCTTCCTTAAAAAGTCAGGCTTATTATAGGTAGAAAGAATGATTGAAGTTGACTGCATTTGCTAAAATTATTTATCATCAATCTTATAAGCTATTTTTTTTTAAATTAGATGCAATTATGGATATCAAACAATTAACAGTTGGAATCGAAGAAGAATATCAAGTTATTGATCCGGAGACGGGTGAGCTTACATCATATATCGCTGAATTTTTAGAACGTGATGCAATGTTAATTAAAGATAGTATCGTTCCTGAATTTCTAAAATCACAGCTAGAAGTAACGAGTAAGGTTTGTAAAAATATTAAAGAAATGAGAAATGAAGTCATTCGCTTAAGACGATTGGCATCTAATTATGCTGAAGAAAATAATTGTAAAATTATTGCTGCAGGGACACATCCTTATTCACATTGGAAAGATCAAGCCCTTACAGATAAAGAGCGTTATCATGGTCTTTATGATAGTATGCAGTATGTGGCAAAGAGATTATTGATTTTTGGTATGCATGTTCATATAGGTATTCCAGATAAAGATCTTAGAATAGATGTAATGAATCAAATGAGATATTTTATTCCTCATATAATGAGTCTATCGAGTTCGTCGCCTTTTTGGCAGGGAGAAGATACGGGCTTTAAATCATATCGAGGAATTGTATTTGAAGATTTACCGCGCACAGGTCCACCAGAAACATTTGATTCTGCAAAGTCATACGATGAATTTGTTAATCAATTACTAACAACAAAATCTATTGATACTCCTTCTAAAATTTGGTGGGATATAAGGCCGCATGATAAATTTCCAACGCTAGAATTTAGAATGTGCGACTCAACAACAAAGGTAGATGAAGTCATAGCAATTGCTGCTTTAATCCAAGCTCTTGTTGCAACCATGATTCGTAATCGTGAACGTAATATTAGTTGGAGAAATTATAGACAGTCTCTTATTTCTGAGAATAAATGGAGAGCAATGAGACATGGTATTAATGGAAAAATGATTGATCTAGGCGCAGTAAAAGAAACGGATACAAAGATATTATTTAATGAATTGCTTGATATTGTGAGCGAAAGTGCAAAAGAATTGGGTACAGAAAAAGAGATTGAATATATCCATACAATGCTAGAAAATGGTACCAGCGCAGATCGACAATTAAGAATGTATGAAGAGACAAAAGATTTCAAAAAAGTAGTTGATATGCTAGCAAAAGAAACACTTGAAAGCTGTTAGAGTATGAATTCATTAAAACCGAAATGTATCGTACTCTTAAGTGGGGGGCTAGATTCGACTACAGTTCTAGCTATTGCAAAAAAAGAATTTGAAATATTTGCATTATCTTTTGATTATGGACAGAGACATAAGTTTGAACTGCAATCTGCAGAGTTAATTGCAAAGAATAATTCCGTTCACACATTCCAAACGATTACTATAGACCTTGAGCAGTTTGGCAATTCAGCCTTAACTGATGATATTGCTGTTCCTAAAAATCAAAAAATTGGAGATGATATTCCCGTAACATATGTACCTGTTCGCAATACTATCTTTTTATCGTATGCATTAGCATATGCAGAAGTAAATAATATTTATGATATTTTCATTGGAGTGAATGCATTGGATTATAGTGGATATCCAGATTGTAGACCTGAGTATATAAGTGCATTTCAAAATATGGCAAACCTAGGAACAAAATTTACTCAAGGAGATAAAAAAATTACCATTCATACACCTCTCATCCATATGACTAAATCAGAGATTATCCTAAAAGGTGTTGAGTTGGGAGTTTCTTATAAGGATACCCATTCTTGTTATGATCCATGTAGTAAAGGGTTAGCTTGCGGAGAATGTGATGCTTGTAGCTTAAGAAAAAAAGGATTTAATATATCTAACATTCCAGACCCAACATTGTATCAATGAGTTATAGTATTAAAGAGATATATTTTACTATCCAAGGAGAAGGATTTCAAACAGGAAAAGAAGCTATTTTCTGTCGTTTTTCTGGCTGTAATTTATGGACAGGTAGAGAAGAAGATCGCAGTAAGGCAACATGTACTTTTTGCGATACAGACTTTTTTGGAACTGACGGAGAAAATGGAGCCAAATATGCATCCCACGATGATTTGATTGAAAAAATTGAAGAATGCTGGCCAAAAGAGTTAGATGAAAAATTTATAGTATTTACTGGCGGAGAACCTCTACTTCAATTAGATCAAATATTAATTGATGAACTTCACAAAAAAGGATTTAAGATAGCTATTGAAACAAATGGAACAATGTTACCTCCAAAGAATATTGATTGGGTTTGTGTAAGTCCTAAAAAAAATGCAAAACTAGTTTTGTTAAAAGGAGATGAATTAAAATTAGTTTATCCTCAACCAGATTTTGAACCAGACCAATTTGAAGCATTAGATTTCACACATTTTTGTGTACAGCCTATGGATGGAAAAAATTTACAAAAAAATATCTTGGAATGTGTATCTTATTGTATCGAAAATCCGCTATGGCGATTAAGCTTACAAACACACAAAATAATAGGAATAAGATAATATGTTTGAATTAACAAGAAGATATGAATTTCATGCTGCACGTAAATTAACATTAGTAGATCCAGATCATCCATGCTCTCAATTACATGGCCACACATTTTCTCTTGTCATCCAAATTAATGGAGAGATAGACCCATCAAAAGGTTGGGTAATCGATTTTTTCGATATTGATACCATTTATAAAGAAGAAATACATAAAGTATTAGATCATAAATATCTAAACGATATTGCAGAGCTTTCGAATCCCACCACAGAACATATCGCGGCATGGATTTGGAAAAAATTAAAACCGAAACTATCTGGACTAGCTGGAGTAACTGTGAGTGAAGGTCCTAACTATTCATGCACATATAGAGGAGAGTAATTATGGCAAAAGCACAAGGAAAAGAATTTACATTTGATAGCGAAGATCATATTAACCCTGATTTTCTTGAAACGTTTCCGTTTGATAGTAAAAAACAATATATAGTTACTAAAACTAGAGAATTTAGCGCAGTATGTCCTTTTAGTGGACTTCCAGATTTAGCGGATGTTATTATTGAATACTTTCCTGAAGGAGGAAAGTGTGTAGAGCTGAAATCATTGAAATATTATTTTGTTAGTTTTAGAAATGTCGGTATTTATCAAGAAGCAGCTACTAAGCGTATCTTTGACGATCTTAGCAATCTACTAGACACTTCTAAAATAAAAATTACCACTATTTATAATACAAGAGGTGGATTTGATACCACATGTATTGAAGGGTCTCTATAGAAATAAGATGAGTTCTACTAAAAATATATTATTAACTTTAGGGATAATGGGAGTATTAGTATTTGTTTTGAATGATTTTATATACTATATGACTGATACTAATCAAACTTTTTTAGAACATATTGTTATTGGGTGGTTAATTTTTATATCGACTACAGTAACATTAATTTTATTTTATAAGGAAAAAAGAAAATGAGTTATGCTGAAAAATTATATAAAGCTATTACGCTTAATGTTGAATTCTATGAATCTGTTGAAGCTGATAAATCTTTAACAAGACAAGCGATGATGACCGTAGCTTTAGTTGCTATAGTACAGGGATTTGTAGTAGCTGGAATTACTGCACCTATTGCATTGGCTCAAGGAGTACTAGGAAGTATTATTAGATGGTTTATATGGGCATTTTTTATTGCATTTGTTGGAACAAAAATATTACCAGAACCTGAGACTGAATCTAATACTGGAGAGTTGTTACGCACATTAGGTTTTGCTTATGCTCCAGGACTATTGGTAGTATTCAAACTTATTCCATTACAAGTGATTGGATTTTTTATAGATCCTTTAGTCGTGATTTTACAGCTATCCGCTATGACAGTAGCCGTAAGACAAGCATTAGACTTTAGCTCTACTGTACGAGCAGTAGGAGTATGTATCGTAGCATTTATAGTAATGTTAATTACATTAACTCTATTTATCCTATTCACATCTTTCTTTGTTGGAGTTGCTGAGAGTGCTATTGCACCAACTGCTCCGTTGATGGGCGTATAGACTTATATAGAAACATTAATTAAGTTCGTGCTTTAAATTGTCATGGAATATTTTTATAATGTGGGAAGTAATTTTAATGGGGATAAAGACTGATATGAAAAACAAAATTTTAATTTTATGTATGATGGCTCTCATGGCTTGTGATAGCTCAACTACAATGGGCACATCTAATGCTAGTGATAATTCTGATGGCACTGGAACTGGCGGTAATAATGGCGGTTCAGGTGGAAATAATACCGATCTTCCTGTAGGATTTACAAAATTTATTGATGCATATACCGATGTATATGTTTCAGGAGACTATGTTGTCGTAGAGACAACAGGAGTGCCAAATCATAGTAGCCCTTATTGGGGAGCTGGTCATCCAAATTATGCATCTCCTCATTCTGGAATGAATGTAAATCCAAATATAATTACTTCTCAAAGCTTTAAATTCTATATTCCTTTAACACCAAGTGTTGCTAGTTCTGTATCTAGTACTCCGTTGGGGTCTATTGGAGTATCATTAAGTGGAGTACCATTTTTTAATCAATATGGTGGACCAAATAATCAACCATTAGATAATGAAATAGCTTCATTTGACAATTATTATGGACACCCACAACAATCGGGTTCATATCACTATCATTGGGAGCCAACATATTTAACATTGGCAGATAATTCAATCTTGGTAGGATATTCATTAGATGGATTTCCGGTATATGGGCCTACCAAACAAACAGATGGTCAATACCCAACAGATCTTGATGAGCTAAATGGACATACTGCTGTTACAGCAGAATATCCAGATGGTATTTATCACTATCATGCAACAGCAACTGTGCCTTATTTGATTGGTGGATTTAGAGGACAAGTAGGATCTTCCGGTGGCGGCGGTTACTACACAAACTAAATTTTTACTCACCTTTCTTTATTGTATTATTTTTACTTCTTGTTCTAATACAACCACTATCGAAGAATCTGATTTAATTAATGGGCTAACTGTATCTCAATTTATTAGAGCAGAGCAATATAGTGGATCTATTAATATCTATTATCAAGATGACACTATTAAGTCTATTAGAAAGTATTCAAATGGAAAGAAAAATGGAAAGCATGAAGGTTGGTGGCCAAATGGAAATAAAAAATATCTATTTTACTTTAAACAAGACCAAAGCTTTGGAATGCACAAGCAATGGCATTCAAATGGAGAGTTATTTACGCTAAAAAACTTTAAAACTGGATTAGAGCATGGAGAGCAGAAATCTTGGGATCAAAATGGAGAGCTGATGTATAAGTATATTTATAATAATGGACGAAAATATGGTATACAGGGTTCTATTATTTGCAATGGTGGAAATGAACTTGAAGCATTGAATTGATAGTTCTTAAAGACTACGATAACAATTTATTTGATTTCATTCTTTCTTCAAATAGTCTAAATGAGCCACATGTTGGTTTTTTGAATAAAAAAAAATTACAATCATTATTAAGACAATCTAACTATTGCAAAATTGCATTTTATAAGGATGAGCCGGCAGGCTTTTTATTATGTATACCCGAAGATATGCAATATGCGAGTTTAAATTATAAATGGGTTTCAGAAAGATATTCTAACTTTATGTATATTGATCGAATCTCAGTACTAGAAAAATTTAAAAATAGAAAATTGGGAACTGCTTTATATACTGATTTATTCTATTTCTCGAGAGAAAATCAATATGATACTATATTATGTGAAGTAAATATTATGCCTCCAAATCCAGACTCAATAAGATTTCATAAAAAGTTTGATTTTGTTGAATGCGGTTCGCAATTTACGGAGGGCCGAACCAAGGAAGTTCAGTTCTTTTACAAGGAATGTAACAAATAATTTGAAAGGATTTTTATGAGCAATTTTTGGCACGATCTATTATTTCCTTTATTTTTCTTTATAGTGTTTGCTGCAGCTCATATTGGATTATATATCATGATATTTAAAGGAGATAAATCAAAATGAATAAGAAACAAAAAATAGCAAAAAGAAAACAAAAAAAATCCCGTCTTAGGTTAAAAGCAAAACAAGCAGATCTTCTAAAAAATAAAAGAGTTATTGCGACTAAAGCAGTAGAAAAAAAACCAGCAGCTAAAAAACCAGCAGCTAAGAAGAAGGTAGTAG
>Ga0209090_10000107_pt1 | contig 48953 bp, 38 predicted proteins | sample ArcticOcean_MG_C_9_FD_187432 | JGI IMG/M metagenome (GOLD analysis project Ga0209090, IMG submission 187432) | Marine microbial communities from western Arctic Ocean - ArcticOcean_MG_CB2_152 (SPAdes) (version 2) | ecosystem: Environmental > Aquatic > Marine > Oceanic | place: Arctic Ocean... | reverse complement strand
GCGATAAATTCATCTTTTTTCTAAGCCTATAGCGCTTAATTTCCACACTACTTAAAGAGATATTAAGTAAAGGTGAAATATCTTTTGAAGAAAGATTTAATCTAAGATAAGCGCAAAGTCGTAAGTCATTATTTGTAAGCGTGGGATGCATTTGTTTAACTTTTTTCAGGAAATCTTTATCAGCATTATTAAAGGCTTCTTCAAAAAATTTCCAATCATCTTTATTGTTTAAATTTCTATCGATCATTTTAATTACAGAAAATATCTTCTCGCTAGAATCAATTAATTTTAGATCAGATTTTATCTTACTTAAGAATTGGTTCTTCTTTATCATGCTCATTGTTGAAATAGCCAGTTCTCTATTCTTTCCTTCAATGTCATCTTGTAGTTTATTGTTTTCAATAGACATAAGAGCCTGCTTTTTTTCAATCTCTTTTAACTCGAGTTTGTTTTGATTTATTTTAATTATTTTTTCTTCTTTAAGCCTGTAGTAATTATGAGAAGCCTTATTAATAAGAAAAATACTAATCAATAGAATCAGTACATAATTAGTGATCATAAAATTCGATAAATACCATGGGGGCAGAATAGAAAATTTAAAAATTTTTTCATCCGATGATACAACCTCTCCAAAGTATGCTCTGACTTTGAACTCATAATCATTGGGCTTTAAATTATTAAAAGAAACTACTGAATCCTCAGTAAGGGGACTCCATTGATCTAAATATCCCTCTAAATAATATTCATACTTTATTATTTGAAATTTATCATAATTCCTGGTATTAAAACTAATCTTTACATTATTATAATTATAATCTAATTCAGCTCTATTAAATAAGTTTAGTGCAACTGTATTGTTATTAATCTCACTAGCTTCGACTTTTTCAATTATTATATCTGGAGTAACTTGAGAATAAGTTTCTAAATTAAAATCTATATATCCGTTGTTAGTCCCTATTATATAGTGCTTATCTTTTGTTATTGATATATTCTCAAATACAGTTTTTCTTAATTTTTCTGGAAATAAAACAGATTTAATTTTTCTTTCGTTTGAAATAAAGTCTTTAGCCATATAATGCATATAGCTTTTTGAAAACATCCACAGTTTTTTACTTTCATCATTAATTATGATCCCATTTATCAATTCCTTAGAGGATAAATTGGAAAGGAAGATGTCTTTTTCAAAATTGTCAATCTCAGAATTATATTTATAAAATCCTTTTTCATAATTATAATAAATTTCTCCGTCAAACTTAGCTAAGCTTACATTTCCTCCTATAGCAACGGACGTATCTATTTTAACATTAATTAAATCCTGAAAATTTTTAGAAAAAGAAAGACTGTAAACTCCTTTATAGCCATGACTTACAATCACTTTATTATTATTAGTAATTTCAAAAAGTCTTGAAGATGTATTGAAGCCTTTTATTTTATTTCGAACCTTCCACTTGCTATTAGTTTTTTCTAAAATTTTAAAACCATAATAACTACCCTCTAAAATTAAATTAGATTCATCAGGGATTGCTCTAAAAGCCCAGCTTCCTGCAGTTTTACTAATTTTCAATGCCTTACCCTTATAAACCTGAAACGCCCCTTCATTATGCCCACAAAACAACTGATCATTTATTACAGATAAACTCCAAACTTGACCAGACGTGTTCTCTATTATTTTAAAAGGGTCAGTAGAATTATATTTTTTATAAAACAGCCCTTGATTAGTTCCAATATAAAGAAAGTCATTATAGTGTTTAGAAGCATAAACAGTGCCTAAGACTCCGCCGTAATCATTAAAAATCTGAAACGGAGATTTACTGTTTATTACAGAAATCCCATTATCCAGTCCTAACCATATATTAGAATTAAGATCTTCAAAAACTGATAAAACAGTATTATTTCCGATCCCTCTTGATTTATCAATAGTATTTAAATAAGATCCTTTGTCATTTAGTAAAATAACTCCCTGACCAACTGTGCCTATTGCGAAGCCATTGTCTTTTAATCTAATGGCGCTATAAACAATATTTCCTTCATTTAAAATATTAGAAGTAATATTCCAAGGCAACAATACTCCATTGGGATATAATTCAAAAGATTCTAATTCATCAGTAATTAAAAGAAGGTTTTTATTATTCTTAAACATACTAACGATCTGATGAGAATTATTACTATCAATTAACCTAGGGTCACTTGACAAGAGGACTTTATCACCATTTTGAAAAATATACAGTCCAGATTTTGAAGTAAAATAGAGTCTTGAATCAACAATAAAAGAATTAGATATTTCTTCATTAGGATCAAAAAATTCCATTTTTTCTGAAACCTTATTAAACATTATTAATCTTGACAATGATTGAAAAATAATCCAATCATCATAATCTAAGACATCCCAAAACTCCTCATCAGTATCAATAATTAATTTTGATTTTTCAACCAAAGAAGTATAGACGTATGAGCCTTTATTTGTTTTTTCCCAATATCCAAAATCCTGATATGATCCAGTGTAAACTCGATTGTCTATGAATTTTGTCGAACGGATAATAGAACCATTTTTGGAAAAGAACATGTTCCATCTAGAACCATTAAAGGTTAGAAGACCTGAACTATTGGCAATAAAGATTTCTCTATCCTTAGACTGGGTAATCATCCAGTTTTGGTTAGCTCCGTTATAATCTTTAGGCAAATAAGATTGTATAGGTGGCAACAACTGGGACTGCATGCTAAATGAAAGCAGACTGAATAATAAAAAATGTTTTAAATATCTCTGATAATCAAGCACTTAAGTATTTTTAGATAGTATTTAAACACAAACTTATAATAAATTAAATTAATCAAATAAAAACAGATATGTATAGGTTCATATTAGCACAGTAATGAATATAAAAAAGCAGTAATTATAAATAAAGTGAAATCCATAAAATAGCCAAGCCAGCAGCAAACCCAAATCCATTCATAGCAACAAATTGCTCAGCTGATATGTTAGCAACTATAAGCGAGGTTCCAATTGTCCGCTAAGGAAGTAGATTTCCAGCTAAAAATAATCTTCTGCACTTTTAGTTTTTTCATCTTTTTCTCATGAAATACATAAGAATATACTTTAAAATAGAATGTTTTTATGCAAAATAGATATAAATACCAATCACGATGGCACAAATAGTTCCTCCAGCAAGTTTTCTATATTTCCATGGAGTGATGTCTACCTGTTTTGTGTAATCATGCACAAAAGCATACTCTGTTGGATATAGTTTTCCAATAATCAGCATAATTATAATATTCAATATAAACAATATTGCCATTACATCTAAAAAGTGAGGATATGCTTGTGCTTCAATCAAAGCTAATTGGGCTAGATCTGTAATGTTAGATACAGCAGCAGCATCCATTGCTTTATCTATAAAATAATCTTTTAAAAAGAATTGACTTATAATGTATAACAAACATCCCGAAACAAGTCCAACTTTTGCCGCAATTGCTGGAACACGTTTGGTTAAATAACCAACAATAATAATAGTTAAAATTGGGATGCTGTAAATACCGTTTATTTCTTGTAAATAATCAAACAAGCTTTCTGCATTTGCTATTAAAGGGGCTATAAACATGGCTAAAAATGCAAGGATAATTCCAAACATTTTTCCGTATTTTATCACAGTTTTTTCATCTGCTTCTTTATTGATGTGTTGTTTGTAAATGTCGATTCCAAACAATGTAACACAACTGTTTAAAACACTATTAAAAGAACTTAAAATTGCGCCAAACAAAACGGCTGCAAAAAAGCCAACCCAAGCATCAGGAAGTACTTCTTTTACCAACATTGGGTATGCACTGTCTGCAGATTCTAAATTCCCTTGAAACAAATGAAAAGCAATTAAACCCGGCAAAACCACAATAATGGGGCCTAATATTTTGATAAATGAGGCCAGTAATAATCCTTTTTGACCTTCTTTTAAATTCTTTGCACCTAAAGCCCTTTGTATAATTTGTTGATTGGTTCCCCAGTAAAATAATTGCACCAACATCATTCCTGTAAATATGGTATAAAAAGGTACTGGATCTGTTGGTCCACCCATCGATTTAAATTTCTCTGGGTTTTCATTGATTAGAACTGATAATCCATCTATAATACTTCCGTTATCTCCAATCAGCATCAATCCAAAAACTGGAACTAAAAGCCCTCCAATTAACAACCCAATGGCATTGATTGAATCGGATATTGCTACCGCTTTCAATCCGCCAAAAATAGCATAAATAGAACCAACAATTCCAATTCCCCAAACACATATCCAGATAGACTGTGTGTGTGTAACGTCTAATAATTGGGGTATGTCAAACATCCCACTAATAGCTAAAGAACCCGAATATAAAATTACAGGTAATAACACCACAACATATCCAGTAAGAAATAGCCCAGATGTTAAGGTTTTAGTAGTCACATCAAATCGTTTTGCTAAAAAGCCAGGAACTGTGATCAATCCTCCCTTTAGGTATTTGGGCAATAAAAAGAGCGCTGTTACAATCATTGCAATTGCAGCAAGCGTTTCCCAAACCATAACAGACAAACCGCTTTGATATGCGGCACCATTTAAACCTACAATTTGTTCTGTAGACAAATTTGTTAGTAATAAAGAACCCGCAATTACTCCAGCCGTCAAACTTCGTCCTCCTAAAAAATATCCATCAGAGGATACTTCTTCTTTTCTTGTTTTTAAATAAGCGATGATGGCTACTAAAACTGTAAACCCAATAAAAGTAAAGAATTGCATAATGATTTAATTATTTTTTGCTGATTGGTAACCCTGTTAGTTGAAAAACTTAATTTTCAAATGTAATTATTTTTTTATCATATATGAAATTATAAATATTCAGGTAATCTCAAAAGTGTTAAGATGGTACGAAATGAAAACAATAATGTCTAAACCTGAAATGTCCATAACAATTAGCTATTTGGTTATAATTAATTTAAATCTAGCTTATTTAAATTAAAATAATTCATAGTTTTGAGTAATATGAAAAACAAAAGAAGAGATTTTTTAAAAAAAGTATGCCCCTCTGTTGCCCTTGCATTTTTTGGAGTAACTATGTTAGAGGCATGCTCATCTGGGGGTGAAGAAGATTCTTCGTCTAATGGTGGGGATAGTAGTTCTAAAGGATATACTGTTAACGGGAACACTGTTGTAATTGATTTGAATCACTCTTCATTTAGTTCATTAAACAGTAATGGCTGGATTAATTTCGGATCACAAGGAATGCTTTTATTAAAAATAGATGCTTCTACATATAGAGCATTTACTAATAGTTGCCCTCATCAAGGCAATCAAAGTCAATGGAGCTATAATAGCTCAGTAGACAAGTTTGTTTGTGGTGCTCACGGAAACTCTTATCCTACTGATTGTTCAACAGCAGGCACTGCAGGTGGCGCATTGAAATGCTATACGGCAAACTTTAATAGCGGAAAATTGACAGTTACGAAATAATAATTTTCTTGATTTATTTCTATAAAAACACATGACTAACCTAGTTTAGAATTAAATTCTTGACTGGAAATTATAGCTGATCAATATTATTTATAATTCTTCTATTAAAGCTTAGAGCACCAATCTTATTTTTCAATCCTTTAATCCATGGCCCGTTGAATATATTATTTGTATTCAAGTATTCTTTATTAGGTAACCAGGTAACTGTAGAATGTTTTTTATCACTTTTTAATTTAATTATAATTTGTTTGTCTTTTAAAATTATTCTTTTTACGTCTCCATTTATAAGAGCTGAATTCTTTTCGATACTAAAAAAAAACTGATCCTTTGAGAAATATTTAACTCCTTTTAACTCTAGGACTTCCTCTATTTCAATTGCTTGATCAAAAAGTAATGTTATTTCTTTTTTCCCACTGTAATAAGCATTCAATAATTGAGGAGGGGTAATGATAGATGTTTGTTTTTCTTCAAAAAAATCTCTAGAAACCAAAGGCAGTATTCTCTGGGCAAATTCTTTATAACCCTCATATGAAAAATGACAACCATCGTGGCCAATAACACCTGTAGTAGACATTATTTCTACATAGTCATAGCGCTTAAAAATCTGATTTTGAATTTCACGTAATTCCGATTGAAAACTAGATCCACAGCCAGGGTGTATCTGAAATAAATATATTTTTTCTAATCCTTTATAAACTCGTTTCCAATCTTTATTTAATCTGTCAAACTTATCTGCATATGATAAATAACGTTTGTCAGAATCCGACTCACCTTGATGGTAGAATATAGCCTTAATTCCATTCTTAAGACCTGCTTGATCCACTCTATAAGCTAACCTGCCAAAACTAGTTTCTAGTGAACTTTTTTCAGGAAATAGCATATTTTCTTCAATAGTTGAAGAGCCACTTCCTCCGTTAATAATACATACAGGGATCATATGTTTCTCAACTAATAATTTTGCTAATTCCATTCCCCAAACTCCAACACCATGTTGTATTTTGGTAGACCAACCACCATCATACCCTTTTTCCCATCCTTCGCCTTCGCAATTTTTACAATTTCCCGTTGCTAAGCCCCATCTAGTTTTTTTATCAGTATCAGAATATTTTTCATAACCAGTTTTTACTCCAAAACTTCTACAAAATGGACTTGAATAATTTGATTGTAAACTACTTGCATGAGAATTTGATTGGCCTGTAATAATATACGCATCACCACAAACTACATTATCTGCGATAAAAGAAAGTTTCTTAACACCATCGGTTTGATGATATAGCTCAAATTTATACTGAAATAAACCAGCCTTAATTATTGTTGAAAAATTAAATTTATTGTTCTCAATTTCAGGAACTATTTCTTTAAATAAAATTCCATCCTTATATACTTTTAAACTCAGTATATTAATATCGTTATCCGCACTTACTGTTCCAGAAAAAACGACAGATGCGTTATCATTTGTATCCCGTGCAAATAATTGGTTTTCTTCAGGATGTTTTTCAAGTTTTAACTGTTGAGTATAAGAACTAGTTGTCAAGAAAACAAACAGGACAATTGTAAGAAATCTAAATTTCATTATAGTTTTTATTGAATTGAATAATTCAATATAACAATAAAAAAAATGAATTATATACATATATCTAATAAAGTATATAATTCATATTTTTTGCATTTCTAAAACAAATAAAAGGGAATTTTTTTTTGTAATTAGAGAATTTTATTAAAACTCTAAATCAGCAACTAACTCAAATTCATCATAAATTGCTTTGTCCTTCAATCCATCAAAGAAACTTGTAGAGCCATATCTTACATCGAATTTTGTTCTATCTATTTTTAATGATGCATTTGCTTTGTTTCCATAAACTGAAAGATTAAACGAAATAGACTCAGTTTTTTCTTTAATAGTCATATCTCCAGTGACTTTATATGAGTTTTTACCTGTTGATTCAATCTTAGTAAAGTTCAGTGATGCGGAAGGAAATTTTATAACTCCAAAGAAATCGTCAGATTTTAAATGACCTTCTAAATTTCCTTTATACTCACCTTCTAAATCGGTAACTATAATCGTTGACATATCTATTTCAAAGTTCCCTCCAGTCAATATATCTTTATCAAAATTTAGGTGTCCAGATTTAATTGAGATAATTCCTACATGAGAACCAGTTACTTTATAACCTTTCCAGACAACTTTACTGCTATCTAATTTAATTTCTTTCTTATCGCTATCTATTGTTGTAAAGGAAAATGTTATAAATGCTACGATTACTAAAGTAGCTATATTTTTAATTGAATTTTTCATTTTTATTGTTTTAAATTGTTAATATTATAAATTATGCTCCGTAGTAAAATTTCTCTTTTATTATTTTTCCATCTTTCCAGTCTTGTACTGCAACTTGTGTGTAATTTTTAATTCCCCAATCTTTATGAGTATAGTCAAAATGCCACTCTACCATGGTTGTGTTTTCTCCGATAGTTACTTTTAATGGTTGAGCACCTCTAAATTCTGTTATAGCTCCAAAGAAATCTTCTTCACGTTGTCTGTTGGCAACTTTTCCTTCAACAATTGGATTGTCATTTTCTTGCATAACTACATCGTCATGATAGAATTGGTCAAAAGCTTCTAAAGCTTTTCCTTGAATAATCATGTCATTAATGGTGCTAATTTTTTCTAATAAGGTATTCATTTTTTTAAGTTTTAATTATTATGTTACAAATATTCAAAACATTAAAGTTTTAGAAAATGAAGTAAATTATGAAATAATATTAATCTAGATTAACATCTATTGATCGTGAATGAGTTGACTTTTAATTTTACTCAAAAATTCTTTGGTTATTCCCAAATAAGAAGCAATCATATATTGAGGAACTCGTTGCTCAATTTCAGGATATGTTTCCTTAAATATTAGATAGTGTTCTTTGGCTGCAAGACTAAAATTTTTAATAATTCTTTTTTGTGAAGCTACAAAAGCACGTTCAATAATCTTTCTAAAAAATCTCTCGAGCTTGGGAATTTTGGTATATAACTCCTCAAGATTTTCAAATGTAAATTGAATAAGTTCAGTATTCTCCAAACATTGAACGTTAAAGTCAGCAGGAGTTTGAGTTATAAAACTTCCTAAATCTGAAGTCCACCAATCTTCAACGGAGAACATCACAGTATGTTCTTGACCTTCTTTATTCGTATAAAATGTTTTTGTACATCCCGAAATAATGAAATTGGCACTTTTGCAAATGTCTCCTTGTTGAACTATGTATTGACCTTTGAGGTAATTTCTGTGAATTATTTTAGAAAGTAGAATAGTTTTTTCTTCAACAGTTAAGTTGATATATATATTTATATAATCTAATAAAGGTTTATTATTCATAGTTATTTTCGGCTTAATCCTAACGTTAAATATAAAGTAGTAGCAGAGTAAAACGTACTTACTTTCTGTTCGCAAGATACTTAATCAAATGCAAAAACAATTTGAATTAAAAACCCAAAAAATTTTAATAATTATTATTAACTAAAGCTTACCTAATTTATAATATAAGCAGATATTGATAAAAATTATATATTTAATAAATGAGAATATTTATAATTTTAGTTGTTTTCTCGCTTACACTTCAGTCATGTTTCAAATCTATTTATGAACCTAAATTGGGAAATTATAGAGCAGAAATGATTACAAAAGATGGTTCGATTTTACCTTTCAAATTTGAATTATTAAAAGTGTCGAATCAGTTAACAATGAAAGTTAAAAATGACAAAGAAACACTTCTTTACGATCAAATTGAGTATGAAGGAGATTCTATAAGAATTTATATGCACCCTTTTGATGCAGTGATTATTGCAAAAGCTGAAGATGGATTTCTTAAAGGAAGATATTTAAAGGAAGAATCAGGAAAGGAAACTCCCTTTAAAGCAATAATTAGCGATGCCCCTAAATTTGAATCTAGTAAAAAAGCTAATCTTAATCTAAACGGTAAATTCAGAACAGTTTTTAGACCAGAAAAACCCTATCCGGGATTAGGAGTTTTCACCCAAAAAGGTAATCAGGTTTCTGGAACTTTCATGAAAAATTCTGGGGATACAAGGTTTCTTTCTGGAATTGTTTATGGAGATTCTATCAAGCTTTCAACTTTTGATGGAGCACACCCTTATTTAATTAAAGCTGCCAAGTTAGGTGATACAATTTATGGAAGTTTATATTACCAAAGTAGTTCAATCACTAAATTCTGGATGATTCAAGATGAAAACTATGAACTTACAAATTCAAAAGAGCTTACTAAATTAAAAGATGGTTTTGATACAATCAATTTTAGCTTTAAAGATAGTAAAGGTAAATTAGTAAGTCTAAGTGATAAACAATTTAAAAACAAGGTAGTAGTTGTTCAGATTATGGGAACTTGGTGCCCCAATTGCTTAGATGAAACTCAATTCTTTTTATCATATATAAAAGATAATCCAACTGACGAGTTAGCTTTTGTAGCTCTTAGCTTTGAAGCTGCACGTTCAGAAGAAAAAGCTATAACGAGAATACAAAACATGATTGATAGATTTAAAATTCCCTATCCAGTTTTATTGGCTCAGTTCGGCAGTATAGATACCAAACTTGCTCAAGAAAAACTTCCAATGCTTAGAGAAATTCGTTCATATCCAACCACAATAATAATTAGTAAATCCAAAAAAGTTAACAGTATATATACTGGATTTAACGGTCCCGCCACTGGTCAGGTATTTGAAGATTTCAAAAAAGAATTTGATTTAAAAATTAATAGTTTACTAAAAAATGATTAAAAAATGGTTGTTGAATTAAAAGAAAAAAATATGCCTATGGTTTATTGTGTTTTTTAAAGTAAAGCAGGGAAGGGTCCAGATATTAGAAATAAAACAATTAGAATTCCTCCAGCAATATATCCGTGTTTGTTATATCCAGTAATCATATGAAAAGGCTTATAGTGTTTCTTGTTTGTAATGATTTTACCTGTGTTATCAAAAACGACCATTCTATTACTCTTGAATTGACTACTATAGTTATATATCCATTTTTCTTTTTCTTCTTGATTTTCAACCTTTGAAGGTTTTCCATACTTTAATAGGATTAATTCCTTCGCATTATCACTTTTAGCATACAAAGGTCTATTAATAGTTGACGAGCAGCTGTATGCTGCAAAAAGAATAAAAAATGAAAGTAGAATTAGTTTTTTCATAATCTTAAATTTAACTCAATTCTTAGTGCAATCAAAATAGTTAATAGTAGTTACTCCTTTTAACCCTCTTAAACCACTGTATATTAATAATTTAAACCATAGTGTTTGACCCTGTTTTGTTTAGGGGTCTGAATGATCGCTGGGGGGGTTATCTCTTAACTCCGTGTCTATTAATTATATTTCTTGTACGACCCATGAGTTTGCTTTATGATTTTGCCTTGCTGTACTAGTATTTTAAGATAGTTGTCAGCACTTCTTTGAGGAATTCCAATTTCCATTGCTATTGATATAGCCTCCAAATGAATCATTAACAAGATATCAAACGAATGCTAAGCTTAAGGTAAAAAATGATAGTGTAAGAAATGCACGAAATGCATACTTAAAAACAATATATTATTTTATAATTTATTAAGATGATCATATAAATCAATTTACAATACAAAAATCGTACAAATATTAAAGTTATAAATCCTTAATACCAACATATTCAATGAGTTAATATTTGTAATTGTAGCCCTGCTAGGAATCGAACCTAGATCTAAAGTTTAGGAAACTTCTATTCTATCCGTTGAACTACAGAGCTATAAAGTTTAATACTGTAAAAAAAACAAATTGAACTAAAAGCAAATGAAAAGAAAAAGTTGTGTCTTTTTTATTTGTAGAGTAATGAAATATTCCTTGAACAAATAATCCTATTATAAACCAGCCTATATAATTTTGGAGAGGTGCTTGTGTTGAATCAAATGCCCAAAAGCCCAGTTCAGGTGCAACAGGCTCCATTAATAAATCTAAAACAACCATTAGAATAGCTCCAAAAACAACTGCTATCTTTTTGTTCTTTCGAAAGATATAGTTCGTAAAAGATCCAGATATATAAGTTAGCATAATCCAGTTAACTCCAATCATAATTGGCACACCCAGAATCTTAAACCCTAAATTGTTTAAGTAAACATAATCTCCAAAAATAAGACCATACTGAACTCCTAGAATTTCAGAAATCATACCAATTAAAAAAATAGCTAAACCAGCTAAAAGATTTTTCCTCTCTAATTCTACTTGATTAATAAATAAAAGTGCAAATGAAACAAAAAGATTTATTGGAGTAAAAGCAATAAACAACTCCCTGTTACCATACAAAATCCCTAACAATCCACACAGATGAAATAACCAAATTATGAAAATTGAAATAGCAGTATTAGTGTTTTGAGGAAATAAAATTTTCATTTATTTTTTATAATATTAGAAACTATTTTTGCTGACAATAAACAAAGTGGAATCCCTCCACCCGGATGAACACTCCCTCCACAAAAATATAGATTTAAAATTTCTTTTGAAAAATTTGGATGTCTTAAAAAAGCTGACATCTTATTATTACTTGAAGAACCGTAAAGAGAGCCTAAGTAAGACTGCGTGTTTTGTTGCAGGTCTTTTGGAGTATAAACTTTTTCGAACTCAATAAATTCTTCAATATTTACTTTAAGTATTCTGTTCAGTTTTTCAATTGTTCTTTTTCTAATGTTTTCTTTAATCAACTCCCAGTCCTGATCATTGTCATGTGGCGCATTAATCATCACAAACCAATTTTCAGATCCTTTAGGAGCATCTCCAATAACATCTTTTGAAGTTATATTAACATATACGGTTGGATCATCATAAATTTCTTTTTTTTCAAAAATTGAATTAAATTCTTCTTTATAATTCTTAGAAAAAAAGATGTTGTGCAATTCCAGTTTTTTAAACTCTTTTTTAATTCCCCAATAAAATATAAGAGCAGAACTTGATCTTTCCTGATTTAAAACAATTGAAGGTTCTGGGTGTTTTTTCAAAAGCCTTCTATAAGTAGGGACAACATCCATGTTTGATATCACACAATCAGAGAAATATTCTTTACTCCCAACTCCAACTCCAATCGCTTTGTTATTTGACACTAAAATTTCGGTAACAAAATTATTGAAATAAAATTCAACTCCCTGCTTTTTAGCTAATTTGAATAAAGAATTAGTAATATCTACCATTCCGTTTTTGGCTACAAACGTTCCGTATTCCTGTTCAAGATGTTGAATTAAAGTCATCATCCCTGGTGTTTTGTATGGTGACGAACCATTGTATGTGGCAAATCTATTGAACAGTTGAACTAAATGAGGCTCTTTTAATTCGCTTAAATTAACATCGTTTAATGACTTATTAATTTGAAATATATTTAGATTTAATAATCCCAATAACACATCTTTTGAATAAAATGTTCTTAACTTATGTAAAGATTTTTCTAAAAAAACACTCTTAGTTAAATCATATTTTTTTTTTGCTTTATTCAAATAATTCAATACATTTTTAGATTTCACTCCAAGTTTATCTTCAACCTCTTTAGAAAACCTCAGCTTATCACTAAAAGCATTTAGAACAATTCCATCTTCCCAATAATAGTTACATGAAATATCTTTCTTCTTGTACAAAAAACGATCTTTAGGATCTTCATTAAATAAATCAAATAACTCATCTATAAAATGAGGCATAGTAAGTAGTGACGGACCCGAATCAAATCTATATGGACCTAATTTAAAGCTGGTAAGTTTTCCTCCTGGATATTCATTGCTTTCGAAAACTTGAACATCATAACCTAAAGCTTTTAGTCTTAAGCTAGTCGCTATTCCAGCAATTCCAGATCCAATTATTATAGCTTTTTTCAACTTTTAAAAAATTTTGTAAGATGAATCAATTATCTCAAATCTAGCAAAAAGATCTTCTTTATACCATTTTCTTTTTCTAGTTTTCTTGATTATCTCAGCATGTGATCCACTATTATATGCGAAATTCTTTACGGATTCTAAATTATCCCATACACTAAAAGTAGCTTGTTGAATAAAGGGCCATTCCCCAATTCCTTTAAACCATTCTACACCCTTTGCATTTTTTATAGCATTCGATGCATTAGGAACGGATTTCCAGAACTCAAACATTCTGTTTACATTAATTGTAGCTCTAGTGATAATCCCTATTTTAGACTCTTTGTTAAGTCTTCCCAAATCAGCTTTGAATGGATTAATACCATCCCATTTTCCATGACTTTTAATTGGATGTAAATAAAAATCTTCTCTTGAATATGCCATTTTAGAGATAGATATCGCATGTTGACTTTCGTTAACAAAGTTTAAGGCAGAACTTTTATTTTCCCAAACACATAAAATTGAATAAGTAGAAAAGTCTGGAAACAAACTAAATCCATTTCCGGAACCAGTTCCAAGTAATTTGAAAAATTTAAGATTAGGGGTTTTTGTCATTTTTTTAAATGCATAATGCATCTGAGTAAATGCCCAAAACTTATTCTTATTATATTTAAAAAAAGAAATTGTTGCTATCATTAATTTTTAATTATATGCTGCTTCTAGTAATGAAATGATTTTAATTTTTGTTTTTTTATCAGAGAAAGAAGCTTTCATAGCATTAATATTACATTTAAGAAAGTCTTTTTTTGACCAATTAAAAGAATTTGTAACCTTTTCATATTCTTTATTTAATGAAGTGTTTGAAATCGTTCTTCCATCTGAACTAATACTAATCGAAAGACCTTTTTTTAACAACTTATCAATAGGGTGGTCTTTAAAATTATTATAAACTTTTGTTACTATATTACTTGTTGGGCATAATTCTAAATGAATGTTTTCTCTTTTTAGTTTATTTAACAAGGTTTCATTTTCTATACTCCTAACACCATGTCCAATTCTAGATGGTTTAATCAGTTTTAAAGTGTCTGAAACACTCTTATAACCTAAAGCTTCACCAGCATGAGCTGTACAGAATATTTTATTTTGAGCAGCAAACTTAAAAGCATCTATATGATTATCTAAAGGATATCCAGCTTCGTCAGCTGCAATATCAAAGCCAACTATATTTTTGTTTCTATTTTTGTCAACTAATTGTACAGTCTCCATACTTTGAGATTTACTATAATGTCTCAACGTACATAATATTAAGCCAGCTTGAATTCCAGTACTCTTACTTTGCTTAAATGTTATTTTACTGATTATATTTACTACTTCATCTGCAGATAATCCTTTGTTAGTATGAAGCAATGGAGCGAAACGAATTTCAACATAAAGCACATTGTCACTCCTTAGTTGATTGAACAAATCAATAGTGACTAATTCTAACTCTTCTTTAGTTTGCATTAAGTCAACAGCATTATCAGCACACTTAATATAATCTTTTAAACAACTACAGCTTGACCCAATAAATTTTTTACAAAAAACATCTTTAGTAATTTTAGGTCTTAATTTTTTTGCAACTTCAAAGCTTAAACAGCAATCTAAATGAACATGTAATTCGACCTTAGGGTAAATAATACTCATTTAATTTACATAATACAAAGCATGGGATGTAGTGTTTCCATCGCATTTATTAATAAAGTAAAGATCAGAATTATTATTATCCTCTATATTCTTATAAATATCTTTTTCTAATATTTTATTTGAAAAATCAGGAATCGTGTTACTATGCCCAACTACTAAAACTATTTTACCTTTATTAAGTTCCATGAAATCATTATAATTAATTGATGATGGATTATAAATTATAAGTTTTTGAGTTCCAAATAGCATAGGCTTAGCAGTCTCTTTTGTTCTGAAATAATCAGTAGAATAAACAGCATCAAATTTTATGTTTTTAAAAAAACTATTCCATTTTTCTGCTCTAATTAAACCTTTAGAATTTAAATGAGGATTTTTATCGTTAATATTCTTTCTTTCTTTTTCTGCATGTCTAATTAAATAAATAGAAGTGCAATTTAAGTCATTTACAACCTGAGAATAAGAGAGTGAAACAAAGAATAATAGAAAAATTAATATTGGTTTATTCATTTACTTTATTATTTAGTGATGAAGGAAGTTCAAATAATTCTAAATGAAATGTTTTTAAAGATGCTAATAAATGATCAAATATATCAGACATTATATCCTCATATTTTTTCCAATCCTGGTCTTTACTAAAAGCATAAATTTCCAAAGGAACACCTTGAGATGTAGGGGTTAATTGTCTACACATTAAAGTCATTTCACTATTAATTGAAGGATTCTTGTCTAAAAACTCTTCAATATAAACCCTATAAAGACCCAAGTTAGTTAAGCTTCTGCCATTAACTAAAGAAGAGTCGTCAATTTTTAAGTTAAAATTATACTCTGAAATTTCTTTTTCTTTTCTAATAATATAACCCTCAATTAATTTAATTTTTTTTAATTCATTAAGATCATTTTTACTTAAAAATTTAATTGAAGAACCTTTAATTAGCAAAGCTCTTTTAATTCTCCTCACATTAGAATCACTCATTCCTCTCCAATTTTTGAAGGAATCTGAAATTAACTTATAGGTTGGGATTGTAGTAATAGTCTTGTCAAAATTTTGAATCTTAACAGAATTTAAATTTATTTCAATAACGTCTCCATCAGCTCCATATTTTTCCATAGTAATCCAATCACCAATCCTTATCAAATCATTGGCGCTTAATTGAATGCTCGCTACAAATCCCAGAATAGTATCTTTAAAAATCAACAATATAACTGCTGATAAAGCTCCCATAGCAGTTAAAAAGGTGCTTATCTCTTTTCCAGTAATTAATGAAAAAATAATCAAAATTCCCAGAAACCAAACAACTATTAAACATACCTGTACAAAACTTTCAATAGGTTTATCCTTTAAGGATTCGATTGTTTTTAAGTAATCCTTACCTGACCTTAAAAAACTTCTTATTATCCAAATAATTAATAGAATAAAATATATCTCAATAAAAATAGTTGTGTAATTAATAAGTGATTCAAACCCCATTAACCAAAAAGGAATGACCCAATAAATAAATAAGACTGGAATTAGTTTAGAAATATAAATTTGTGCTCGATTAGAAATCAAATAATCATCAAAATTATTTGTGGTTTTTGAAGAAAGTTTGACAAAAAAGTTAGAAATAATTTTTTTTGACAAAAAATTTAAAAGAATGGATGTTAGCAATACTACTAAACTCAAAACTATTAGATTAATCATCTCCGCATAAAATTCTGGAAATTTCAAAGTCATTAAAAAGTCATAAAAAAATCTATTTTCTTCCATTATTGTATAGGTTTATTATTATTTAAATCGAGAATTTAATTAGAATAATTCATCTTGAGAGCTAGATTTTTTCTTGCCTAAATGATCATAAGCTAGCTTCGTAACTTCTCTTCCTCTTGGAGTTCTGACTATAAAGCCTTGTTGAATTAAAAAAGGCTCATATACTTCTTCTAAAGTTTCTGAACTTTCAGAAACAGCAGTAGATAGGGTGCTAATTCCAACAGGTCCTCCTTTAAATTTGTCAATTAAAGTGGTTAATATTTTATTATCCATCTCGTCTAATCCATGCTTATCTACATTAAGAGATTTTAAAGCATATCTAGTTATTTCTAAATCAATATTACCATTCCCTTTTATTTGAGCAAAATCCCTTACTCTTCTTAATAAAGAATTTGAAATTCTTGGAGTTCCTCTACTTCTTCCGGCAATCTCAATTGCTGCTTGTGCATTAATTTCAATATCTAATATTTCTGAACTTCTTTCTACTATTGAAGAAAGAAGTTCTGTTTTATAATACTCTAACCTACTGTTGATGCCAAATCTTGCTCTCATTGGGGCTGTTAACAAACCTGAACGAGTTGTTGCTCCAATCAAAGTAAAAGGATTTAAATTAATTTGAACTGTTCTCGCATTAGGTCCAGATTCTATCATTATATCAATTTTATAATCTTCCATTGCAGAATAAAGGTATTCTTCAACAATAGGGCTAAGTCTATGTATTTCATCAATAAAAAGAACATCTCTAGGCTCTAGATTCGTTAATAGTCCTGCCAGATCACCTGGCTTATCTAGGACAGGTCCTGATGTTACTTTTAAATTAACACCAAGTTCATTTGCTAGAATATGTGCTAAGGTAGTTTTTCCAAGTCCTGGAGGACCATGAAAAAGTGTGTGATCTAAAGCATCAGATCTTTGATTACATGCTTCGACAAATATTTTTAAATTATCTAAAATCTGATTCTGACCTGCAAAATCGTCAAAAGAAAGAGGTCTTAAAGCTTTGTCAACTTCTAATTCTTCGCCTGAATAGTTGGAGTCGCTAGGGTCTAGATTTTCATTCATTAAATCAAAGGTAAGCAAAAAGACAAACCCTTATTTAATAGATAATTTTAATGTTCTGTTTCTACTTCGTTTACGCCAAGTGGAGTAGTTTGGGGAACAAAATCTTCTTCATGACCTGGCTTACTATAATCATAAGGCCACCTGTAAACGTGTGGAATTTCTCCATGCCAATTTCCGTGCATGTGATCAACAGGAGATGTCCATTCTAGAGTAGTGGATTTCCATGGGTTCATTTCTGCTTTTTTTCCAAAAAACATACTTGATATGAAGTTATATAAAAACACCAATTGAGCTGCTCCAGCTAATAGTGCAAAAACTGTAATAACTACATTAATATTTGCTAAATCATCAAAATATGGAAAAGCAGTATTAGTATAATACCTTCTAGGTAGTCCAGCCATTCCTATAAAATGCATAGGAAAAAATACTCCGTAAGCTGCAATTGCAGTTACCCAAAAGTGAATATATCCTAAATTTTTATTCATCATTTTTCCAAATAATTTGGGGAACCAATGATAAACTCCAGCGAATAAACCATATAAAGCAGAGATACCCATTACCAAGTGAAAGTGGGCAACTACGAAGTAAGTATCGTGAATATTAATATCTAAAGTACTATCTCCTAAAATGATTCCCGTCAAACCTCCAGTGATAAAAGTTGAAACTAGACCAATTGAAAAAAGCATAGCAGTATTAAATTGTAGATTGCCTTTCCAAAGAGTTGTTATATAATTAAAAGATTTGACAGCAGAGGGTATCGCTATTAAAAGGGTTGTAAATGTAAAGACTGAACCTAAAAAGGGATTCATGCCTGAAATAAACATGTGATGACCCCAAACAACTGTAGATAAAAATGCAATAGCCAAAATCGAAGCCACCATTGCTCTATATCCAAAAATTGGCTTTCTTGAGTTAGTAGCGATAATCTCAGATGTTATTCCAAGTGCAGGTAAAAGAACTATATAAACTTCTGGATGACCTAAAAACCAAAATAAATGTTCAAATAAAACTGGCGAACCACCTTGATAATGCAAAACTTCACCTTGAACAAAAATATCAGATAAAAAGAAAGAAGTTCCAAAACTTCTATCCATGATTAGTAATAAAGCAGCAGACAATAAAACAGGAAATGAGATAACTCCAATTATAGCTGTTACAAAAAATGCCCATATAGTCAAAGGAAGTCTAAACATTGACATTCCTTTTGTTCTTAAATTAATAACCGTAACTATATAGTTTAATGACCCTAATAAAGAAGAGGCAACAAAAATAGCCATAGAGATTAGCCAAAGTGTCATTCCCATTCCAGATCCAGGTTGAGCTTGAGGGAGTGCACTTAAAGGCGGATAAATTGTCCAACCAGCTGCTGCAGGTCCTGCTTCAACAAAAAGTGAGGCTAACATTATCATGCTAGAAAGAAAAAACAACCAGAAAGAAATCATGTTTAAAAGGCCCGAAGCCATATCCCTAGCTCCAATTTGAAGTGGGATTAGTAAATTACTAAATGTTCCACTAAGACCTGCGGTCAAAACAAAAAACACCATAATAGTACCGTGAATAGTAACAAGTGCTAAATAAATATTGGGATCCATAACCCCCTCTGGAGCCCAGTCTCCTAAGAAAATATCAAACACAGCAAAAGATTCTTCTGGCCAAGCTAATTGCAACCTAAATAGCAAAGACATTGCAACGCCAATAAATCCCATAAACAATACTCCAAGAATCAGATATTGTTTAGCGATCATTTTATGATCTTGACTGAAAATATATTTAGTTATAAAAGTTTCTTTATGATGATCATGATGATCATCATGATCAGAATTAGAAATATTTGTAGCTGCTGACATATTATTTTATTGAATTATTTCAGAAAATGTTTGTTGTTGAGCTTTCCATTTAATGTAATCTTTTTCAGATTCTACTACTATTTTCATTTGCATATTGTAGTGAGAAGTTCCACAAATTTTTGCACATAATAATAAATAGTCAAATTGATAAGAATCTAGCCCCTCTTCTCCATTAGAAATTAGGTCTTGACTTCTATCATATCTAATTTTATTGATTCTAGTAACTTTTGCTACTACATCAGAATTTTGTCTCATTTCTTCTGTGGTAATTGTTGGTGTAAAAGAGAACTCTGTAATCATTCCTGGTACACAATTCATTTGAGCTCTAAAATGAGGCATATACGCTGAATGAAGTACATCTTGAGATCTCATTTTAAAAATAACCTTACGATTAACTGGCAAATGAAACTCTTGAGTAACTACAAAATCATCCATCCCGTTAGGGTCTGATGAGTCAATTCCAACAGAATTTTTACCATCAAAGTCATTTAAAAACCTAACATTAGCATCTCCTAAAACGTTATCCTCTCCGCCATATCTTGCTTTCCAATTCCATTGTTGTGCATACAGCTCAATTACTAAATCATCTTCGTTATCTTCATTGAAATTCATTATTTGTCCCCAAGTGACCATTCCATAAATAATCAAAACAAAAAATATAATAGCCGGAATAACTGTCCAAACTAATTCTAATTTATTGTTATGAGTAAAAAAATAAGCTTTTCTGTTATTTATACCTCTATACTTAAAAGCAAAATAATGCAACACAGCCTGAGTTAAAGTTTGTGCAAATAAAATTATTGCAAATGAAACCCAAAGTAAAGTGTCATATTTTTCTCCATGTTCAGATGCTGATTCAGGCAGTAGGACTTTGGTATAAGCCCAAAAACAATATATCGTAACAATATATATAAAAACCAAAAAGCCAAACATTAACTTACCGTTAAGATCATTATCTTTCTCAGTTGCTATCTGTGAATCGTCTTTTTTTAATCCTATTTGAGATAATTCAAATATTTTTGTGATCTGCCAGATAGCTATCCCAGTTAAAATTAAAATTGTTATTGTTAGTAATACTGTCATTTAAAAAAATTAATACTCAAATTTTTCACTTTCCTTAATTAGCGGATCTCCAGATGGCTCTAACGGAACTTTTGAAAGACTATTAAAAACTACATAAATAAATAATCCACTAAAAAATAAAATCCCTGATATTTCTGGAATACCTATAAACCACTGGTCTCCAACTGTTGCTGGCATTATCATGTTAAACACATCAATATAATGACCTATCAAAATGATAATTCCTGTCATTACAATAAACCAATTAACTCTTTTATAATCGCTATTCATAAGAAGTAAAAAAGGAAAAATAAGATTTAAAGCTATCATGCCGAAAAAAGGCACATTATAATCTTCTATTCTAGTTATAAAATATGTTACTTCTTCAGGTATATTAGCATACCAAATAAGCATGAATTGAGAAAACCATAAGTAAGCCCAAAAAATACTAACTCCAAACATGAACTTTCCTAAATCGTGAATATGATTATCATTTACTTTTTCTAGATAGCCTTTAGATTTTAAATAAATAGTCACTAAGGCTATAGTAGTAATTCCTGACACAAACATGCTTGCAAAAACATACCAACCAAATAATGTACTAAACCAATGAGGATCAACAGACATAATCCAATCCCAAGACATCATAGATTCAGTAACAATAAAGAAAGCTAAAAATCCAGCCGATATCTTAAAGTTCTTTACATGATTTGAAATATCATTTGATTTATCTTGAGCTAATGAAAATTTACGAGAATAATATCTGTATAGATTCCATCCTAAAATATAAAAAATGGCTCTAGCAATTAAAAAAGGTGAATTTAAATATCCTGATTTTGCTTGAATAATTTCATCATGCTCTACTACTTCTGGATCCATCCAAACAAATAAATGATTTAAATGCATTGATGAAAGAATTAAAATAATCAAAATGATTAAAGTTCCAGGGAAAAGATAGGCTGTTATACCTTCCATTACCCTAAATAAAATAGGAGACCAACCTGCCTGAGAGGCTCTTTGTATAGCGTAAAAAGCTAATGTTCCTAAAGAAAGCATCATAAAAAACAATGCTGCAACATATAATGCAGCCCAAGGTCTATTTTGTAACTGATTTAAAAGGTGTTTGTCATGAGAAGAATCTTCTGAAGAATGAGAGTCTAAAACTGATGAACTAGAATGATCTTCTTGTTTTTTATGTATAACTTCGTCTTTATCAATATCATGTGATAAAGATTCATCTCCATGTGAATCTTCGTGCAAATTAGAAACCATTGCTTTTGCTTCTTCAACAGAACTTGGAGCAGAATAAAACCCATATCCAAGACCAAGAGCCCCTAAAATAATAAGGGTAAGTGAAAAGATTTTAATATTTTTTGTAAACTTATACATTAATTATTTTATTAATTTCTCTCTTAGACTAATTACGTATTGAGATATTTGCCATCTTTCATTGGAATTCACTTGACCTGCATGAGAACCCATTAAGTTTTTTCCATACATTAAAACGTGATAAATACTTCCTTCTGTTATATCTCTATCAGCATAACTTGGAATACCAAGAAACTTTTCTCTTTTCATAAGAATTCCTTGTCCATCTCCTTTAGGACCATGACATACCGCGCAATATATATTGTACAACTCTTTTCCTTTTTTAATATTTTTTTCCGAGAGTTCTAGCGGAGATATCAAATTATTCTTAGCTGATTCATAACCTTCATTAGTATCTTCATACTCATAAGGGACCCAACCTCTTGGAATACTTCCTTCAACAGGTGTCTGAGCTTCAATTCCGTTAGCAAAAGCATCTGACTGTTCATAGGTACTATAGCCAACTGATTCGTACATGTTTGGGAAAAATTGATAATTAGGTTTTGAACTATCAAAACATGAGAGAGTCGTAAGGCTGAAAACTACCATTAAGCTATAAAAAGTTAATTTCTTCATTACTTAGAATCTTTATTTTCAATTACTTTAACCTCAAGAACATCTGTTTTATTAACTACAGCCTTTAAATCTTTTCCGTCATTATGAAATTTTATTTCAATTAAAAATTTATCGTCAGTAGTTTCTGGAATTGGATTTTCAGCTTCTTTAAATGGCCATAATTTACTTCTTAGATAAAAGGTAATCACCATTAAATGAGCAGCAAAAAAAACAGTTAATTCAAAAATAATAGGAACAAAAGAAGGCATGTTTTCTAAAAACGAAAAACTAGGTTTTCCACCAATATTTTGAGGCCAATCTGCAATCATTATGTAATTCATCATGAAAATGGCGAAACCAAAACCAATACAACCATATATAAAAGATAAAATAGCTAACCTTGTAGGCTCTAACCCTAAAGCTTTATCTAGACCATGAACTGGAAAAGGAGTGTAAACTTCTTCAATAGTGAAATTAGAAGCTCTTATCTCTTTGACCGCTTCAATAAGCTTGTCATCGTCATCATACACGGCATGTAAAATTTTCTCAGACATTATTTTTTATCTCTTAGTTTTTTATAATTATCTCCTGACGTTTTTAAAATAGTTTTCACTTCAGCTTGAGCGATTACAGGAAATGTTCTTGCGTAAAGTAAAAACAACACAAAAAAGAATCCAATTGTACCTATAAAAATTCCTATATCAACAAATGTAGGAGTAAACATTGTCCATGATGATGGTAAATAATCTCTATGAAGAGATGTAACTATAATTACAAATCTTTCAAACCACATTCCAATATTTACAACTATTGATATAAAAAATGAAAATAAAATACTGGTTCTAAGTTTTTTAATCCACATTAATTGTGGAGAAAATACATTACAAGTCATCATAGACCAATAAGCCCACCAATAAGGACCAGTTGCTCTATTTAAAAAGGCATATTGTTCATATTCTACTCCAGAATACCAAGCCATAAATAACTCTGTGATATAGGCTGTACCAACAATAGATCCTGTAATCATAATTACAATATTCATTAGCTCTATGTGCTGAACAGTTATATAGTTTTCTAAATTTGAAACCTTTCTCATTATAATTAACAAAGTATTTACCATTGCAAAGCCTGAAAAAATAGCTCCAGCTACAAAATATGGCGGAAAAATTGTAGTATGCCAACCAGGTATAACAGAAGTAGCAAAATCAAATGATACTATTGTGTGAACAGACAAAACTAAAGGAGTAGCTAATCCTGCTAACACCAATGAAACCTCTTCAAATCTTTGCCAATCTTTTGCTCTTCCAGTCCAACCAAAACTTACCAAACTGTAAATTTTCTTTTGAAATGGCTTAACAGCTCTATCTCTAATCATTGCAAAATCGGGTAGTAGTCCTGTCCACCAAAAAACTAGTGAGACTGATAAATACGTTGATATTGCGAAAACATCCCAAAGTAATGGAGAATTAAAGTTAACCCACAATGAGCCGTAGGCATTCGGAATAGGGAGAACCCAATATCCAAGCCATGGTCTTCCCATGTGAATTATAGGAAACAATCCTGCTTGCATAACAGAAAAAATAGTCATGGCTTCAGCAGATCTATTAATAGCCATTCTCCATTTTTGTCTAAATAATAATAATACGGCTGAAATAAGTGTACCAGCGTGTCCAATACCAATCCACCAAACAAAATTTGTAATATCCCAAGCCCAGCCAACTGTTTTATTCAAACCCCAGACTCCAATTCCTGTCGAAATAGTATAAATCATACATCCTAAGCCCCATAAAAATGCAACTAATGCAATTGAAAAAACTATCCACCATTGTTTATTAGCTTTTCCTTCAACAGCAGCAGAAATATCAACTGAAACATCATGATATGACTTATTGCCAGTTACTAAGGGTTTTCTAATTGGTGCTTCGTAATGAGATGACATATAATTATTTTATCTTTTTACGTATTTCTAACTTTTACCTGATACACAACATTTGGTTTTGTTCCAACACTTTCTAAAAGATGATACATTCTATCATCTTCTTTTAATTTTAAAACTTCACTTTCTTTATCATTAATATCTCCAAAAACTATCGCTCCAGAATCACATGCTGAAGAACAAGCCGTTTGAAATTCTCCATCTTTAATAACTCTACCATCTAGCTTAGCGTCTAAAATTGTTTTTTGTGTTTTCTGAATACACATAGAACATTTTTCCATAACACCCCTAGATCTTACAACAACATCTGGATTAAGTACCATTTTACCTAAATCATCATTCATGTTGAAGTCAAATTCGTTATTATCACTATAAAGGAACCAATTAAATCTTCGAACCTTGTAAGGACAATTATTTGCACAATATCTTGTTCCAACGCACCTGTTATAAGCCATGTGGTTTTGACCTTGTCTACTATGAGTAGTAGCCGCTACTGGGCATACGGTTTCACAAGGAGCATGATTACAATGTTGACACATAACAGGTTGAAAAGCAACCTGTGGGTTTTCAGAGGGGTTTTCCATTTCTCCAAAAACAGAAAGCGACTCTTTTATACCACTGATATTGTCCTTAGTTTCATTATCTTCTGAAAATGATTCTTGAGAAGAATAATATCTGTCTATTCTAAGCCAATGCATGTCTCTTGACCTTCTTACTTCACTTTTTCCAACGACAGGCACATTGTTTTCAGCATGACATGCTATAACACAAGCTCCGCATCCAGTACAACCATTTAAATCAATTGATAAGTTAAAGTGGTGTCCAATTGATCTATCAAATTCATCCCATATATCTACGTCAGGAGATGTTACTGGAGTTTCAATATGATTTAGAGATACTTGAGGAACACGATTCCATTCGCTAGAGTTTTTGGTGTTGAAAATCTCTAAAGTTGTTTCTTTTATAATATCCCCTCGACCCATTAATGTGTTATGTAATTGAACACAAGCAAACTCATGAGTTTCATTAACAGACTCGATGGAAACAATTTGAACATTTACTAAGTCCTTATATAAATCATATCCATTTATACCAGTCTGTAACTCGCTCTTAACTCCATTCCTTCTACCGTATCCAAAAGAAAGACCAACCGAGCCATTAGCTTGGCCTGGCTGAATAATAACGGGAGTTTTTAGTGAACTGCCATCAACTTTAACGTTAGCGTAATTACTATTTAAAGCTCCATTAGATTCATTGATGTTTTTTAATCCTAATTTTTTAGCGTCAGATTTTGAAACTGTTAAGTAATTATCCCAAGACACTCTAGTGATCGGATCGGGCATTTCTTGAAGCCAAGGATTGTTAGCTTGACTTCCATCACCCATTGAGGTTTTCGAATAAAGAGTCAATTCAAAATCTCCTATATTAGGATCGTTAAGTTGATTTATTCTAGAGGATAAATCTAAATTTTTAAAAGATCTATTAGAAGGTTTGTTTTTAGAAAAAACTCCATCATGTAACGCTTGATTCCATGATAAGCCTTTTAAAATAGTTTTATTCCAGTTAGACTTCAATTCGTCATAAAATGAATTAGAAATTTCTGACCAGTTTAACAAAACTTCTTGAAATTGTCGAGTGTCAAAGAGCGGTTTAATTGTAGGTTGAACTAAACTAAAATCTCCAGATTTCATTTCAACATCACCCCAAGATTCTAAATAATGAGGAGTTGCTGCTACCCACTTTGATAACATTGCAGTTTCATTATTGTTCATTGAAAAACAAACCGAGAAATCAAGTGATTTTAATGCATCATTAAATTTCTTAAAACCAGATAGAGTATAGCAAGGATTTACTCCAGCCATAATCAAGCCGTCAATTTTATTATTAGAGAGATCACTTACTAGTTGTGAAACTTTTTTGTCATCCCCTTTTCTGGTCAAATTAAGCTTACTCGTATTTATTACGTCACTACTAATAAGTTGATTTATTTTAAGAGCTAAAACTTGTGCATCAACATCATCAATTCCAGTGACAAAAACTCCTTTGCCTGCAGATTTTTTTAGACTTGAAGCAATAGATTTTAATTTTTTATCTAATTTTTCGTCTAGTGAAACATTCGTGTTTTCTCCAGAAATATATTCATATATTTTTAATAGCGCTTTCTTTTGGGTTGAAGGCTTTAAAGGAATTCTAACATCTGAATTTGCTCCGGAAAGAGACATATTGGCCTCTATCTGAAAATGTTTAGACATTTTTCCTTTTTTAGGAATTCTAGATTTAGAATATCCTGAACTAAAACCTCCGCCTTGCCAATCCCCTAAAATATCAGCCCCAACAGAAACAATAACATCCGCTTTAGAAAAATCATAAGTTGGAAGAGCTCTTACATTATAGCTAAGTTCAAATGCATCTAAAGCTTTAGATTCAGAAATAGTATCATAAACAACATGCTTAATATTCGGAAATTTACTAATGAATTGCTCGATAATTAAATCAGTCGTTGGGCTGGAAAAAGTTTGAGTTAACAACACAACTTTTTTATTTGAGGCGCTCATTGATTTTAGTTGAGCAGAAATATTCAAATTAAATTGTTCCCAACTAACATTTTGGCCATCCATTGTTGGACCTTGAATCCTAGAACTATCATACATTGATAATACCGAAGCATGAACCCTAGCATTAGGACCATGACTTTCAGATTTAGAATTTTTTTCGATCTTTATAGGTCTTCCTTCTCTAGTTTTCACAAGAACATTTGCAAAATCAAATCCATCTGAAATTGAAGTAGCATAAAAATTTGAAATTCCTGGTCTAATTTGTTCTGGCTGAACAACATATGGAATTGATTTATGTACTGGACCTTCACAACTAGCTAAAGTGGCTGCAGCTGTACTGAACCCAAGATACTTTAAAAAGTCTCTTCTGTTAGTGCTTGTATCTTGAAGAGTATTTTTATCTTCTAAAAAACTCTCAACAGGCAACTCACTTGCAAACTCATTGTTTTTAAGATTTTCAACTATTGAATTGTCTTTAGACAACTCTAATTCACTTTTCCAATATTTTTTATGGCTTCCCATTTAATATTTATATTGATTTAATAATGACATTTTCCACATTCTAAGCCTCCCATTTGAGCGGCAGTCAATTCTTTTACTCCGTATTTCTTAGATAATTCATCATGTATCTTAGAATAATATTCATTGTCTTTAACTTTTATATTTGATTCTCTGTGGCAGTTAATACACCAACCCATAGTTAAGGGCGAATACTGATAAAGTATTTCCATTTCCTCAACTGGACCATGACATTTTTGACATTCAATTCCTGCAACAGTGACATGCTGTGAATGATTAAAGTAAACGAAGTCAGGTAAGTTGTGTATTCTAACCCACTTTACCGGCTCAGTATCTCCAGTGTAAGATAGTGTGGTTTCGTCCCAACCGACAGCTTTGTATAGCTTTTTAATTTCGTTAGTATAAAAATCTTTGGTATAGCCTTTTTCTAAATCTTCTTCTCCGTTATAATCTGCAATATTTTCATGGCAATTCATACAAACATTAAGAGAAGGAATTCCAGAATGTTTTGAAATTCTAGCTGATGAATGACAGTACTGACATTCTATTTGATTTTCTCCAGCATGTATTTTATGCGAATAGTGTATAGGTTGAATTGGCATGTAACCCTGATCAATACCAATTTGCATGAAATATCCGTAAGCAAAATAAGCACTAGACAGAAGTAATAAAATAACAGATACAAATACTAAAAATTGATTTTTAATAAACTTCTCCCAAATAGGAGTACCTGAAGATTTTTTTTGATTTATCTCAATTCCATTGTCTGAAGCTAACCTTTTTAAGGTTTTTGTCACTAAAAACAACATTGTTACTAATACCGTCAGAACTAATAAAAGTAGAACAAGCACTAAGTCATTTGTAAAAGAAGATGAACTAATTTGATTAACGTTATTAGAGTTAGCAGCAGAACTGGCAATTGCAGCTGGTGGGGTATAATCAGTGTATGCCAGGATATTATCCATATCCTCATTTGACAACTGAGGGAATGAATTCATAGCTGCTTTATTATACTCTTCGTAAATAGCAACAGCTTGATCGTCTCCAGATTTAATTAGAGCAGCACTGTTTTTTATCCAAGAATATAACCACTCCTTTTCATATTTATTTGAAACGCCTTTTAAAGCAGGTCCAATTAATTTTTTATTTAGTTTATGACATGAAGCACAGTTCGCGTTAAATAAACTTTTTCCTTTTGAAATATCAATTTCTTGAGATGAAATGCTTAAAGAAGTGGCGAAAAGAAACGTTATGTTAAGAGCTAAAAATCTAAGGGCTCTGAAACTTTTAAAGAGGTTGAGAAATTCTTTCAATAATATTGGTTTTCTTACTACTAACAATCTAAAAAATTGTGTCAAAATTAGACGCCAAAAATACAACACAAGAATGATTTTAGAAACCCAAGACAGATCTAATTTATAATTTATAATCATTCTAAATAAATGTATATAAAAACATAAATATTTTTGATTTAAATTATTATAATAAATTATATTTGCCTAAAGAATGAGAACTTTAAACAACTTCACGCTTTACGTTATTTCATTAAGCTTTTTATATTCTTTTTCTCAAGTAGGATCAATTAAAATTGATCTAGATCCTAAATTAAAAAAAGTAATAGAACTTAAAAAAGAAGTTAACTCAGAAACGTTCACATCTGGCCAATTTACAATTCAGGTTTTTAACGGAAAATATAACGCCGGAATAAAACTAATGGATAGCTTAACTATTGAAAAAAAATATGATGATTTGTTCTTTAGCTTTGAAACTCCATATTATAAAATAAGAATCGGAAAATATGTTTCAAAAATTAAAGCAATAAGAGAATTAAAAAAAATAAAAAAAGATTTTTCTTCAGCTTTTATACTTAAGCCAAATTGATTATTTAATTTTCTTTTTTACTTCTACCTCAGAATAAGCTTCAATAACATCCCCGATTTTAATGTCATTATAATTTTTGATTTGAATACCACATTCATATCCCTTAGCGACTTCTTTAGCATCGTCTTTAAATCTCTTTAACGCTGATAATGTTCCTGAATTAACAACAACTCCGTCTCTAATAATTCTAACATTAGAATTTCTAAATATCTTACCATCAGTAACCATACAACCTGCAATGGTTCCAACTTTAGATATTTTAAATGTCTCTCTTATTTCAGCATTTCCTGATATCTCTTCTTTAAAAACTGGGGACAACATACCTTCCATAGCATCCTTAAGATCATTAATGGCATCATAAATAATAGAATAATTTCTAATATCTATTTCTTCTTTATCGGCAATTTGTCTTGCATTTCCTGTTGGTCTAACATTAAAACCTATTATAATCGCATCAGAAGCTGAAGCTAAAAGAACATCTGACTCTGTAATAGCTCCAACTGCTTTATGAATTATGTTCACATGTATCTCGTCAGTTGATAGCTTTTGAAAAGAATCCGTTAAAGCTTCCACTGAACCATCAACATCCCCTTTTAGAATTATATTTAATTCCTTGAAATCTCCAAGAGCAATTCTTCTTCCAATTTCATCTAAAGTAATGTGTTTTTGAGTCCTAACAGACTGCTCTCTTACTAACTGTGTTCTTTTAACGGCAATTTGTTTAGCGTCTTTTTCATCATCAAAAACATTAAACTTATCTCCTGCCTGAGGAGCGCCACCAAGACCTAATATAGAAACAGGAATTGAAGGCCCTGCTTCAATTATAGCATTTCCTCTCTCATCTTGCATAGCCTTTACTTTGCCTGAATGCTGTCCTGCTAATAAATAGTCTCCAATCTTTAAAGTTCCTGTTTGGATTAATATGGTAGACATATAGCCTTTTCCCTTATCTAAAAAAGCCTCAACAACAGTGCCAGTTGCAGACCTGTTTGGATTTGCTTTCAATTCTAAAAATTCAGCTTCCAATAAAACTTTTTCTAAAAGCTCATCTACACCAGTTCCTTTTAATGCAGAAACATCTTGAGACTGAATTTTTCCACCCCACTCTTCTATAAGTAAATTCATTCCTGAAAGCCTTTCTTTAATTTTATCAGGGTTTGAAGTCGGTCTATCAATTTTGTTTATTGCAAAAATTATTGGAACTCCAGCAGCTTGAGCATGACTAATAGCCTCTTTTGTTTGCGGCATAACATCATCATCAGCGGCAATAACTATAATTACTAAATCTGTAACCTGAGTTCCTCTTGCTCTCATCGCAGTAAACGCTTCGTGACCAGGAGTGTCTAAAAAAGTTATTTTTTGTCCATCTTTTAATATCACATGATAAGCTCCTATGTGCTGTGTAATTCCACCTGACTCTCCAGCTATAACATTTTCTTCTCTTATATAATCTAATAAAGATGTTTTCCCATGGTCAACATGCCCCATTACAGTAACAATTGGTGCTCTAGGTAATAAATTCTCAGGCAAATCAACAACTTCATTTATAGAATCTTCGATATCAGCAGTTACAAACTCCACTTCAAATCCAAATTCGTCAGCTACAATTGTTAGAGTTTCTGCATCTAATCTTTGATTCATTGTAACCATAATTCCCAAAGACATACAAGTTGAAATGATGTCAGTTGACGTAATTTCCATCATAGTAGCCACTTCACCAACAGTAATAAACTCTGTTACTTTAATTGTTTTTTTATCAGCTTCATTTAATGCTATATCTTCTTCAGATTTAAATTTATGAGAATCTCTTTTTTCCTTTCTGTATTTAGCTCCTTTTGAATTAGAAGATCTTCCTTGAAGTTTTTCCAATGTCTCTCTGATTTGTTTTTTAACATCCAATTCAGAGGGTTCAACTGCTTGGGGTTTTGACCTTGGCTGTTTTGCGAAACTTCTTTTACTTGAGCTTGGATTAGGTTTTACGGTATCCTTAGTAACACGAATTCTTTTTCTTTTTGATGCTGCAGAGATCTTATTTACTGCACTACTAGGTTTTGATTTTTTAAATTGTCCTAAGTCAATCTTATCGCCTACTGTCTTAAGCCCGCTTAGTTTCGTGTATTTAGTCTTAATACTGCTATCTTCCTTTATATCTTTTACTTGCTCTATTTTTTCAGGAACTTCCTTAACCTTTTCGTTTTCTTTTAAAGTTTCCTCAACCTTAGCAATTTCTTTTTTTACTGGAGGTTTAGTTTTTTTAAATTGATCTAGATCTATTTTTTCAATTAAAACTGGTTTTTTTATTTCAACTTTTGCCTTAATTAATTCGTTTTGTTTTTTTATTTTCTCTTCTTGTTCCTTTTCTAGCTTTAACCTAAGCTCTTCTTTTTGTTTTTTCTTTTCTTCACTTAAGTCATGTGATTCTACCTTGCTGGACTTGTCGGAGCTAAATTCATCTAAGAATAAATTATACTGACTTTCGGAAATTTTAGTTGTTGGTCTAGCTTCAATAATGTGGCCACTTGAAGCTAAAAACTCAACAGCTCTATCTAAAGAAATATTAAATTCTCTCAGTACCTTATTTAATCTTGTTAATTTCATTTCGCTCATAAAAAATATAAATAAATTATTCTGAAAATTCAGCACTCAACACCTTTCTAATTTCTAAAATAGTCTCTTCTTCAAGATCAGTTCTTTTCATTAAATCTTCTACATCCTGTTCTAAAACACTTTTAGCAGTATCTAAACCGGCTTTTTTCAATTCTTCTAAAACCCAACTTTCAATTTCATCAGAAAACTCTGTTAATTCAACGTCCTCTTCTGCCCCCTCTCTGTAAACATCTATCTCGTACCCTGTTAGTTGACCTGCTAATCTAATGTTATGTCCCCCTCTTCCAATTGCTTTTGAAACTTGCTCTGGATCCATAAACGCTTCAACTGTTTTCTTTTCCTCATTTATTTTTAACGAAGAAATTTTTGCAGGGCTTAAAGCTCTAGTAATCAACAACTGCATGTTAGTAGTATAATTAATTACATCAATATTTTCATTGCCAAGCTCTCTTACAATTCCGTGAATTCTAGAGCCTTTCATTCCAACACATGCTCCAACAGGATCAATCCTATCATCATATGAATCAACGGCAACTTTAGCTTTTTCACCTGGAATTCTTACTACTTTTTTTACAGAAATTAATCCATCAAATACTTCTGGAATATCTTGTTCAAAAAGCTTTTCTAAAAACTTAGGAGATGTTCTTGACATTACAATTGAAGGTTTATTGCCTTTTAATTCTACAGACTCTATAACCCCTCTAATATTGTCACCTTTTCTATAAAAATCAGATGGTATTTGACGATCTTTTGGCATAATTAACTCATTCCCTTCATCGTCTAAAAGAATCACTACATTATGACGAATGTGATGAACTTCTGCAGTATAAATTTCACCAATTAAATCAACAAATTGCTTATAAACTATTCCGTTATCATGTTCATGAATTCTAGAAACTAAATTTTGTCTTAATGACAAAACTGTTCTTCTCCCAAGATTGACCAACTTAACCTCTTCTGAAACATCTTCTCCAACTTCAAAATCAGGTTCAATTTTCCTAGCTTCTGTTAGAGTAATTTCTTGATTTTCATCTTCAACAGCATCATCTTCAACAACTACTCTATTTCTCCAAATCTCTAAATCTCCTTTATCAGGATTAATAATAATGTCGAAATTGTCATCATCTCCATATTTTCTTTTTAAAGTATTTCTAAAAACCTCTTCTAATATAGACATAAGAGTAACCCTGTCTATAAATTTTTCGTCTTTAAACTCTGAAAATGATTCAATTAATGATAAATTTTCCATTTTATTTATTTTTTAAAATTCTACTATTAAATTTGCTTTTTTGATCTTATCAAATGCTATTGTTTTGGTTTTTTTAACTGAAATTTTTCCTTTACCAATTGGCTTAGGCTCTCTAGCCGTCCACTCTATTGTTATTTGATTCTCACTAACTTCTGTTAAATTGCCAATAAATTCAATTCCATCAACAGACTGAACGCTTAACTTTCTTTTAATGTTTTTTAAAAATTGTCTTTGAGAAGCTAAAGGAGACAAAAGTCCTGCTGAACTAACATCAACAGAAAAATCGTCTAATTCTTCATTTAAATTCTTTTTTAAAAATTTAGTCAAACCGACACAATCTATAATTTTAACTCCATTATCTCCGTCAATAGTAATATTAATTTTATTTGAAGGGTCCATAGAAAGATCGACTAAAAACAGATTCATGTTGTCAGTAAAAAACTCTTCTATTAATTCTCCTAAAATTTTTTTCAAACTATATATTTAATAAAGAGGGGGACAGTGTCCCCCTCAATTTTTCAGTAATGCTGTGCAAATATAAGAAATTCTATTACAAAAAACTTATTGACAACTACATAATGAATTATAGTTGGCCTACTAGGGCTCGAACCTAGACTCTCCTGGACCAAAACCAGGCGTGTTGCCAGTTACACCATAGGCCAATATAAAGCTCCGCAAATTTAGTATAAAGTTTAAGCTTGGCAAATAAATTATATTTAAAAAATTATTGTGAAAATTTTATAGAGATTATTGTTTATTTTCGCGATGTAAATTATTAGAAATGCACGTTAAAAAATTTGAGAAATGGAATAATTTTATTGGCCTTATTGCCTTTTTAATTGCACTTACAACCTATTCTTTAACAGTTGAACCAACCGCTAGTTACTGGGATTGCGCTGAATACATTTCAACATCTGCTAAACTTCAAGTGGGACATCCTCCTGGGGCTCCATTTTTTCAAATACTGGGCGCATTTTTTTCTTTTTTCGCTTCAGATATAGATCAAATAGCATTAATGGTTAACATGATGTCTGTATTTGCAAGCGCATTTACTGTGCTTTTTTTGTTTTTTACTTTAACTATAATTGGGAAAAAAATAGTTTTAAAATCTGAACCAATTTCTAATTCACGAGCTTCCTTAATACTTAGCTCTTCACTTCTTGGTTCTTTATGTTTTACATTCTCCGACAGCTTTTGGTTCAATGCGGTTGAAGCAGAAGTTTACGCAATGGCAACTCTTATAATGGCCCTTTTATTTTGGTTAGGGTTTAAATGGGAAGAAAATATCGATAACAAAAGAGGGAATAAATGGATTATATTAATATCATTTGTAATTGGACTATCTTTTGGAGTTCATTTTATGGGCTTGTTAGCAATTCCCGCTATAGGAATGATATATTTTTTTAAAAAAAACCCTAATCCTACATTTAAAAATTTTCTAATTGCTAATATTATTTCTGTCACAATATTGCTTTTCATATTTAAATTATTACTTCCTTCCGCATTAGGGCTTTTCGGAAATCTTGAAGTCATATTTGTAAACGATTTAGGTCTTCCCTACAACTCAGGCACTATTTTTTCAGCTATTTTAATTGTTTTATTCTTCTACTTTGGAATTAAACTAACAAGAAAAAAAAACTGGATCAACATAAACACCTTATTGCTGTGCGTAATGTTTGTTTTCATCGGTTTCTCGTCATGGCTAATGATTCCTATTAGATCAAATGCTAACACTGTAATTAATGAAAACTCACCTTCAGATGCCCGTGCTCTATTAGCTTACTATAATTTAGAACAATACCCAGATACTCATCTATTTTACGGTCCAATGTTTTCTGATGCTTATGCAGGCCAAGATTCAAAAAAACCTTATAAAGATGACAAGCCTAAATATGAAAAAGATTTAAAATCTGGAAAATATATAATAGTAAATGACTGGGAATCTGGAAAAATAAACTCCAATTCACAACATGTTGGTTTATTGCCAAGAATGTGGAGCTCTGAACATGCACCAAACTACATGAAGCATTTTGGATACTTAAAATTTGAAATAAAACCAGAATACAGATCCGAAAAACAATTACTACAATTAGTTTCAGATTTTAAAACAAGAGTAAATGAGGGGGATATAGATTCAGATAATTATCATGAATTTTTAACTGAATATGGCGGTTATTTAGATATTGAAAAACCTACTCTAGTGCAAAATTTAACATATCTTTTTCAATATCAAATGAGTTCAATGTATTGGAGATATTTTTTGTGGAATTTTAGCGGAAAACAAAATGATCTTCAATGGAAATATGATGTTTTAAACGGGAATTGGATAAGTGGAATAGACTTTGTTGATGAATTTAGGTTAGGTCCTCAATCTAATCTTCCGTCAGACGTATTAAACAATAAAGGAAGAAATAAATATTATATGCTCCCATTGTTATTAGGGATCATCGGATTATTCTTTCTTTTTAATAAAGACAAAAATCTTTTTTGGATCGTTACTGTATTATTTCTTTTTACTGGACTAGCGCTTAAAGTATATGTCAATGAAAGAGTTTTTGAGCCAAGAGAAAGAGACTATGCATTGGTTGGGTCTTTTTATGTTTTTTGTATTTTCATTGGCTTAAGTGTTTTATCATTAAACAATTTTTTTAAGTCTTTTATTAAAAATAAAATATCGATTCCTTTAACTGTTATTCCGCTGTTGTTAGTTCCTTTGTTAATGGCTTTTGAAAACTGGGATGATCATGATCGTTCTAACAGGTATACTGCCCAATCACTTGCAAAAGCATATTTAGATTCAATTGATGAAGGAGTTGATTCTATGATATTTACCATTGGAGATAATGACACCTTTGCATTATGGTATGCTCAGGAAATTGAAAATTACAGAACAGATGTAAGAACGATAAACACCAGTCTAATTGCCACTGATTGGTATATCGATCAAATGAAAAAAAGAACATATAACAGTAGTCCAATTCCATCTCAATTAACGCATAAACAATACGCTTATGGAATAAGGGACTATGTTAAACACGAAGCTTTAATAGATTCTACAAGGTGGGATATTAAAGATTTTATGAATTGGATTTCTAGTGATCATCCTCGAACAAAATATAGTAATTTATTAAATCAATATGGCGCAGACTTAGAAAATATTCCAAAGTTTACTCAAAATATGGTTTATTATCCTACTAATAAAATAAGAGTCTCGGTTAATAAAAAAAATGTCCTTGAAAGTGGTTTAGTTGATGAAAAAGATTCTGATTTAATATTAGATTATATTGATGTTGATTTACCTAGTAGTGGTTTATACAAAAATCAACTGCTAATGCTCGATATATTAGCTAATAACGATTGGAAAAGACCTATATATTTTACTGGTGGGAGTTATAATGACGCTGAATATCTTTGGATGAAGGATTATCTTCAATTAGATGGGCTTGTTTACAAGCTAGTTCCTATAAAAACTGAAGTAAACAAAAACAATCCCTACGAACTTGGTAGAATTGATGCCGATTTAATGTATCCAATAGTAAAAGGATGGGAATGGGGGAATTCTGATAGCGACGATATATATCATGATCCTGAAACTCGAAAAAACAGTATTTCTTTTAGAGGAAATTTACATAGATTGGCTTTACAGCTAATGAAGGAAGGGAAGAACACAAAAGCTGAAGAAATTTTAGATTTATCTATAAGTAAAATGCCAATAGATTATTTTGGTTTCTATAGCCTAATGGAACCTTATATTTCTTCATATTATAAACTTGAAAGTTTCAAAAAAGGAAATAAATTATTTGACAATTTGTCTAAAAAATATCAAGAGAATTTAAGTTATTATTCTCAAATGTCTAGATCAAAAAATGCAAAATTTTCTATATATACTTACGCTGAGAATATAATTACAGATACCGAAAGGTATAGAACTTTAGTTGAATCACTGTTAGGTTCAAACAACACCAAGTTAAAGTCTAAGGGAATTAAAGAATTTATTAATAGCTCTAACTACGTAAAGGATTTATATGGAGACTACGAATACTACACATTAATGACCCCTTTTTTAAAAGAATTATATAGCTCTAAAGAAAATGATTTTGCAAAAGAACTTTACGTTAATATTTCTAATCAATTAAATGAAAGGTTAGAATTATTCATTTCAATGCCTGAAGGTAGTAGGATGAATTATGGCCAAAACATCTCCGGCGATATTTATCAATTAAGTACTATTATAAAAATTATGAAAAATTATGAAAAAGATGAAAATTTTATAAAATCAGAACTAAATTCTTTTTTGAATTTAAGTGAGAAGTTAAATATTAAATAAAGTCATTAATAAGGTTTATTAGAGTGTTTGCGTCTTGCTCTCCACTTTGTCTCCAAACCATTTCACCCCCCTTATAAATCATTAAAGTTGGAAGTCCTTTAACTCTTAGCGCTTCTTTTAATTCAGTATTCTTGTCGACATTTATTTTAATAACTTTTCCTTTATCTCCAATAGCAGCTGCTACATCTCTTAAAACAGGATGCATAGCTGATGAAGATTCGTCCCAATCACCATAAAAATCTAGTAAAATCGGAACCTCTAAGTTGATTAGCTCACCAAATTTTGACATAAGACAAGTATTATAATTTAATGCTAAAGTAACATTTTTTAGAAATCTAAGTCTTTTTAAGCGTTATAACAGATATTTCAGGCCATACTCCAACCCTGCCAGGAAAGCCTAAAACTCCAAAACCTCTATTTACATTAATATACTGATTTTTTTCATAATATATTCCAGCCCAATGTTTATACACCCATTTAACTGGACTCCACTTTATCCATCCTGGTATTTCAATTCCAAATTGCATGCCATGAGTATGCCCACTTAAAGTTAGATGAAAATGAGTTTGGTGATTTAATAGTATCTGATCCCAATGCGAGGGATCATGACTCATAACAACTTTAAAATCTTCATTTCTTAACCCTACACAAGCCTTGTCAATATCTCCGTTTTTCCTAAACCCTCCTTTTCCCCAATTTTCAACTCCAACCAAACTAATACTTTGATTTAAGGATTTTATATTCACACTTTCGTTTAGCAACAGCTTAAACCCCATTTCTTTTTGAGAATTCAAAAGGGTTTTGAAATTCTCTTTTTTTTCTTGATCTGATTTCCAATTAACATAATCTCCATAATCATGATTTCCCAAAACTGAAAACTTTCCATCTTTTGCTACAATTTTAGAAAAAATCTTTTTCCATTTATTTAATTCAGTTGCTTTATTATTAACAAAATCTCCAGTAAAAAGAACTAAGTCTGAATTTTGTTTATTAATTAAATCGACTGCATATTCTACTTTATTAATTTTTTGAAGACTTCCACTGTGTATGTCTGAAATATGGGTAATTTTATATCCGTCAAATTCTTCAGGCAAATCATTAAATTCTAGTTCATAATTCAGAACTCTATAGTTATGCCTTCCCCTATAAATACCGTGAATAACAAAGGGAATCGGCAAAGCAGCTATAATAAGTGCTATTTTACTTATAAAACTTCTTCTTTGAGTAAGAAATTTATTTGATTCATTTGAAGGGAAAATGAAATTAAAAATAAAATGAGTAATTCTTGTAATATCTTCAATAAATAAAAATGAAATAACAATTAATTTAAATCCAAGTAAGGTTATAAAAAACGCAAATGGTATAGACAGATAATTATAAAAAACATCTGAAAAATTTAAAGAATTATTATAGATTTTAATAAATCTATAAAGCAAATTAAATATTATTAAAACATTAATTATAAAATAAAATTTTAGGATCCAGTTTTTTTTAAAAACTGATTTAAAAGCTTGAAATGCGTATATTTCAATTAATAAAAATACAATAACAAGAAATGTCCATCTCAAAGCTATATTTTTTAAATTAGCCTTCAAATGTAAAAAATATAAATGCAGGCAAAAAAGAAATTATTTTTAATCGATGCTTATGCTTTAATTTTTAGAGGATATTATGCCTTTATTAAAAATCCCCAAATCAACTCAAAAGGCCTGGATACTAGTGCCGTTATGGGCTTTATGAACTCTTTATTAGATTTAATAAAAAGAGAAAAGCCAGAAAATTTAGCAGTAGCTTTTGATAAGGGAGGTTCAAGTGATCGCCTAGAGCTTTTTGATGAGTATAAAGCTAATAGAAATGAAACTCCAGATCCTATTAAAACTGCTGTTCCATTCATTCATGCAATTTTAAAAGCAATGCATATTCCTATTTTAATTAAAAATGGGTATGAGGCTGATGATATTATTGGAACTGTAGCTAAAGAAGCAGAAAAACATAATTATGAGGTTTTTATGGTTACTCCTGACAAAGATTTTGCTCAATTAGTATCAGAAAATATTTTTATGTACAAACCGGCCAGAATGGGTAATGGAATTGAGATATGGGGAGTAAAAGAAGTTCAAGAAAAGTTTGAAGTATCAGATCCATTACAAGTAATAGATTTTTTGGGAATGATGGGAGACTCGGCAGATAATATTCCAGGCTTACCAGGCGTTGGAGAAAAAACTGCTAAAAAATTCATTGCAGAATATGGAACAATGGAAAATCTTTTAGCTAATACTGATCAAATCAAGGGGAAATTAAAAGAAAAAATAGAACAAAATAAAGATAAGGGTATTCTTTCTAAAAAATTAGCCACAATAATTTTGGATGTGCCTGTTGAATATGATTTTAAGAATTTCAAGCTTGGAGAGCCTGACTCAGATAAAATTAAAGAACTGTTTGATGAGCTTGAGTTTTTAAGAATGAAAGAAAATTTTTTTAAAATTTTTTCTAAAAAAGATGTTGAATTAGAAGTAGCTTCAAAAGAAGAAATACAATACGATTTGTTTACTTCACCAGGTGAAATCAACATTGATTCATCAAATAAATTTACAGATTTAGCAAATTCAAATCACTTTTATCAACATATTGAAACAGAATTAAGCAGCAAATTATTGTTTGCAAAATTAGATAAACAGTCAGAAATTTCTTTCAATGTTTTACGTTATGACATTGGAAATAATTCTTTTGGAATATGTTTTGCCTGGCAATCACAAAAAAGTTACTTTATTACAATTCTTAAAAAAGATAAAAAAACTCTAGAAAGGATAAAGTCTATTTTTCAAAACAATAATATAATTAAAATTGGATATGATTTAAAAAATCAATTTAAAATCTTAAATACTTATGGAATTATTTCAGAAGGCCCTTGTTTTGATTCGAAAATAGCTCACTATCTAATTAATCCTGATATAGGACATGATTTTAATATACTTTGTAAAAATTACCTTAACTATAAAATAAAAGATGATTTAAATACTGATATTCAAAAAGGAATGGAGAAGAGTGATCTAACTTTTCAACTTAAAAAGCTTCTTATTAAAGATTTGAAAAAAGCTAATCTATTAACTCTTTTTGAAAAAATTGAAATGCCTTTGTTGACAGTTCTTTCGACAATGGAAATTAACGGAATAAAAGTTGATTCAAGTTTTTTAAAAAATCTTTCCAATGAATTTCATAATGACCTTAAGTTAATTGAAAAAAGAATTTTTAATTTAACTCATTCTAATTTCAATCTAGCTTCTCCAAAACAGTTAGGAGAAATACTTTTTGACAAACTTAAAATAACAGATTCCCCAAAAAAAACTAAATCAGGGCAATACTCTACTTCTGAAGAGGTGTTATCTAAACTTGCTAAAGACCATCAAGTTGTTAGAGAGGTTTTAGAATGGAGGTCTTTACAAAAGCTAATAAACACTTATGTTGATGCGCTGCCTAAACAAATAAATCCAATTTCAAATAGAATTCATGCTGTGTTTAATCAAGCGGTTGCTGCTACAGGAAGGTTAAGTAGCAATAATCCTAATCTTCAAAACATACCTATTAGAAGTAAAAGAGGGCGATTAATTAGAAAAGCATTTGTTTGTGAAGACTCTAACTATGTTATGCTTTCTGCTGATTATTCTCAAATTGAACTTAGAGTGATTGCTTCATTAAGTGGAGATCCTAATATGATTTCTGCTTTTAAAAACAATGAAGACATTCATAGCTCTACCGCTTCAAAAGTTTTTAATATCGACATCTCTAATGTAACTAGCGAGCATAGAAACAACGCTAAAACTGTAAACTTTGGTATTATATATGGTGTTTCAGCTTTTGGATTAAGCAATCAAACATCTCTCAGTCGTTCTGAATCAAAAGATTTGATTGAATCCTATTTTAATGCTTACCCTAAGCTTAAAATCTATATTTCAAATCAGATCAATTTTGCAAGAGAAAATGGTTATGTAGAAACAGTTTTAAGCAGAAGAAGATATTTAAGAGATATTAATTCTAGGAATCCTATTTTAAGGGGAGCTGCTGAAAGAAATGCTGTTAATGCTCCAGTGCAAGGGAGTGCTGCTGATATTATTAAAATAGCCATGATTAATATTCAAAAAATCCTTACAAATTCTAAATTAAAATCCCGAATGCTTGTTCAGGTTCATGATGAATTAATCTTTGAAATTCATAAATCAGAATTAGAAAAAATGAAAAACATAGTTAAAGATGAAATGGAAAATGCTTTTTCATTAAATGTTCCTTTAGCAGTTGATGTAGGGGTTGGCGAAAACTGGTTTGAAGCCCACTAATTGTTTTATTTATTTTGCGTTTGCAGATTTCATTTATTGTTGTAGATTTGCACTCCAATAAAAGAGATAGAATTATCTTTCTCTAAGAAAATATATATTTTGGATTCATTAACATACAAAACAATATCAGCAAACAAGGCCACAGTTAACAAAAACTGGGTCATTGTAGATGCTAGTGGACAAACTCTTGGAAGAATGTGTTCTAAAGTTGCTAAACTTATTAGAGGAAAATATAAGCCAAGCTTTACTCCTCATGTAGATTGCGGAGACAATGTGATCATAATAAATGCTGAAAAAATAATTCTTTCAGGTAACAAGTGGGAGAATAAAGAGTATATAAGACACACAGGATATCCGGGAGGACAAAGATCTTTAACTGCAAGAGAACTTTTTGCTAAAGACCCTACTAGGCTTGTTGAAAAATCTGTCAAAGGAATGTTACCAAAAAATAAACTTGGTGCAGTTCTTTTTAGAAACTTAAAAGTATATGTTGGAGAAAATCACAAGCAAGAAGGACAAAATCCTGTTTTAATTAATTTAAATGATTTAAAGTAGTTTATGGAAGTAATTCACAAAATTGGAAGAAGAAAAACATCAGTTGCTAGGGTATACTTATCTAAAGGAAAAGGTGTTTATTCAATAAACGGGAAATCTTTAGAAGAATACTTTCCTACTGCTATATTACAATATAAAGTTAATCAACCATTTACACTAACTGAAACATTATCTGCTTACAATGTAAAGGTAAATGTTTATGGGGGAGGAATTAACGGTCAAGCTGAATCTATTAGATTAGCGATTTCTAGAGCACTTTGTACAATCGATGAAGAATACCGACCTCTTCTTAAAAAAGAAGGTTTAATGACGCGTGACCCTAGAATGGTTGAGAGAAAAAAATTCGGTCAAAAGAAAGCAAGAAAAAAATTCCAATTCTCGAAACGTTAATAGCGATTTTGATAAGAAGAATCAAGTTCACATAAATATTGAAATTAACCTGTTGTCCTATTTCGCATAGCGAAAAATTAGTTTAGCATCTAAATAAATAAAAAATAAATATTTATTGCTAATCAAACGGAACGTAAACTAAAAAAAATGACAAAAATTCAAATCAAACCCTTACTAGATGCTGGTGTTCACTTCGGACACTTAACAAGAAAATGGAATCCTAATATGGCTCCCTATGTATATATGGAGAAAAACGGAATCCATATTATCAACTTATACAAAACTGCATCTAAAATTGAAGAATCTAGCGATGCTTTAAGTAAAATAGCTGCTTCTGGTAGAAAAATTTTATTTGTTGCTACAAAAAAACAAGCTAAAGAAATTGTAGCAAAGACTGCTGCTGATGTAAACATGCCCTATATTACTGAGAGATGGCCTGGTGGAATGCTTACAAATTTTGTAACTATTAGAAAAGCAGTTAAAAAAATGTCAGCCATTGACAGAACTAAGCAAGATGGAACTTTTGAAGCACTATCTAAAAGAGAAAAATTACAGATTGATAGATTAAGAGCTAAGTTAGAAAAAAACTTAGGATCAATCACTGATATGACCAGACTTCCAGGAGCATTGTTTGTGGTTGACATTAGAAGAGAACACATTGCGGTTAGAGAGGCTCAAAAATTAAATATTCCAATTTTTGCAATGGTAGATACTAATTGTGATCCTAGAGAAGTTGATTTTGCAATTCCATCTAACGATGATGCTTCTAAGTCTATAGATATAATTCTTAATTATGTTTCAGATGCAATCAAAGGAGGTCTTAATGAAAGACAAAAAGAGAAAGATCAAGCAGATCTAATTAAAGAAAAAGAAGAATCATCTAAAGAAGACGTAGATGGCTCTAAAAATAAAAAAGAAGAGTCAGAGACTATTGAAGTTAAAGAATCTACTGATTCAACTGAAAAAAAGAAAAGGGTTAGAAAAAAAATTACAAAAAAAACTGAAGAATAATTATTATGGGGAAAATAACTGCATCTGAAGTAAATAATCTCAGAAAAATATCTGGCGCCGGTATAATGGACTGTAAAAATGCTCTAGTAGAAGCTAATGGCAATGTCGATACCGCTATTGAACTATTAAGGAAAAAAGGTCAAAAAGTAGCGGCCAAAAGAGCTGATAGAGAATCATCTGAAGGAGCTGCAATTGCAAAAGTAAATTCTGATTCGACTAATGGTGTTATAATTTCTCTTAACTGTGAGACCGATTTTGTTGCAAAAAATGAAAGCTTTATTTCCTTAGCAAATGAATTAGCTAAACTTGCTTTAAACCACGAGACTATGGATGAATTTTTAAACTCTTCTATAGATTCTATGACAGTTAACGAAAAGTTAATACAGCAAACTGGAGTTATTGGCGAAAAATTAGTGATAGGTAGTTTTGAAAAAATATCCGCTTCTTATGTTGGAAATTATATTCATGCTGGAAACAAAATTGCTACAATTGTAGGGTTTTCATCATCAGTTGAAGGAGTTGAGGAAGCTGCAAAAAATGTTGCTATGCAGGCTGCTGCTATGAACCCTATTGCATTAGATGAAAAAGGAGTTGATCAAAAAATTATAGATAAAGAAATTGAGATAGCCAAAGATCAATTAAGACAACAAGGTAAGCCTGAGGCAATGCTAGAAAATATTTCGAAAGGAAAATTAAAAAGATTTTTTAAAGATAATACCTTGATTAACCAAGATTATATAAAAGACAATAAACAAAGTGTTTCTTCTTACGTTAAATCAATAAATTCAGATTTAAAAATAACTGACTTTAGAAGAGTTGCTTTAGTTTAAATTTTTAAAAGGTTTACTTAGACCTTATTAATAATATCATAATCATTGATTATATTTGGAATAATAATCCTGAAATGATTTATAAAAGAATTCTTTTAAAATTAAGTGGCGAAGCTTTATTAGGTGAAAGACAATATGGAATTGATCCTGTTAGAATTTCACAATATGCTCAAGAGATAAAAAAAGTTACTAATCTAGGAGTAGAAATTGCCGTTGTAATTGGTGGAGGCAATATTTTTAGAGGTGTTTCTGCGGCAAGTAATGGAATGGATAGAGTTCAGGCTGATTACATGGGAATGCTAGCTACTGTGATTAATGGACTTGCCTTGCAGAGCGCACTAGAAGAAGAAAAAGTACAAACCAGACTTCAAACTGCAATTAAAATAGAGGCTGTTGCTGAAGCTTACATAAAAAGGAAAGCTGTAAGACATTTAGAGAAAAAAAGAGTTGTAATATTTGGAGCCGGAACAGGAAATCCTTTTTTTACAACAGATTCTGCCGCAGTTTTAAGAGCAATCGAAGTTAACGCTGATGTGATTTTAAAAGGTACTAGAGTAGACGGAATATATGATAGTGATCCTGAAAAAAATAAAGATGCTATTCAGTATGATTCTATTTCTTTTGAAAACGTTTTGAGTAAAAACCTTAAAGTTATGGATAGCACTGCTTTCACTTTAAGTCAAGAAAATAATTTACCTATTATTGTTTTTAATATGAACAAAGAAGGAAATTTACTAAAAATAATTTCCGGAGAAAAAATAGGTACAATCGTAAAATAGTTAGTTGTGGAAGAAATTGAATTTATTATTGAATCTTGCGAAGAATCTATGGAAAACTCCATAAATCATCTTGAAAAAGCATTACTTAATATTCGAGCAGGCAAAGCAAGCCCTTCTATGTTAGCTAGTGTTAAATTAGACTATTATGGTTCATTAACCTCTTTATCTCAAATATCAAACATCAACACCCCTGATGCTCAAACAATTTCTGTTCAACCTTGGGAAAAAGATAAATTATTAGATATTGAAAAAGCTATTATGGTAGCAAACCTAGGTTTCAACCCTATGAATAATGGAGAATCTATAATAATTACTATACCTCCTTTAACTGAAGAAAGAAGGCTAGAGCTTGTTAAAATTGCGAAATCTGAAATAGAAGATGCAAAAATAAGTATTAGAAATTCTAGAAAAGATGCAAATAATGAAATAAAAAAGTCTGATGTTTCTTTAGATCAGAAATCTTTATCAGAAAAAGAGATCCAAAACTTAACTGACAATTATATTTCTAGAATTGATAAAATATATTTAACCAAAGAAAAAGAAATCTTATCTGTTTAAGTTAATAAAATTTATCTATAAATTTTGAATAGCAAATAGTAATGAGCAAAACTAGTCACTCCAAAATATGGGGAATTTTCGCTCGACTAATTTTAAGAAATAGAATCCTTTTTTTGTTGTTGATATTGGCAAATACATTTTTTATGTCAACTCAATGGAAACATATGCGTTTTAGTTATACTGAAGCCAATTTACTTCCTAAAAACCATTCTTATAATATTGCATACGATAATTTTATTAATGTCTTTGGAGAAGAAGGAAACTTAATTTTAATTGCCGTAAATGACTCTAGCTTATTTGAACTAGACAATTTCAACGCTTGGATTAAGCTAAGTGAAAGTTTTAAAAACAATGAGTGGATAAACAAAGTTCTTCATGTAGGAAACATTCCTGTTATTACAAAAGATAAAAAAAATAAGAGTTTCGTTTTAGATTCATTGACTAATTATAAATTTTCAAGTAAAAAAGCTGTTGAAAATTTTCAAAAAAATCTTTTTAATGACTACCCTTTCTATGAAAATATATTGTTTAGTGAAAATAGAGAAACAATTCAAACAGCAATCTATTTAAAAAAAGAAATCATTAATAATGCTGAAAGAATACAATTCATTAATGAGGTGTTCATTCCTAAGGTAAAAATGTTTGAAAAGGACACCAAAATCGATGTTAGAATTTCTGGAATGCCTTACATAAGAACAATGAATGCCCAAAATATAATGGATGAGATTGGTAAATTTGTAGTAATAGCTATTTGTGTTACTATACTTCTTTTCTTTTTCTTTTTTAGATCTTTTAGAGCGACAATCATCACCCTTACGGTCGTTATAATTGGGGTTATGTGGGCTTTAGGAATTTTAGGTCTTTTTAAGTTTGAGATTACTGTACTTACTGCACTTATTCCTCCACTTATAATTGTAATTGGAGTTCCAAATTGCATTTTTTTAATAAACAAATATCAACATGAAGTTAAGAAACACGGGAACCAAGCCAGATCCCTTCAAAGAGTAATTTCCAAAATAGGGAACGCCACCTTAATGACTAACATTACAACGGCTTGTGGTTTTGCAACATTCATCTTAACAGACAGTGAAATACTTCAGGAATTTGGGTTAGTCGCTTCAGTCAATATCATGTTAATCTTTATATTATCGATATTATTAATACCCATAATATACAGCTTCATGCCACTTCCAAAAGAAAAGCATTTAAAACATTTGAACAATATTTGGCTTAATAATTTTGTTTATTTTCTGAGCTTAACGGTTAAAAAATATAGAATACAAGTATTTATTACCTCTATATTATGTTTATGTATTAGTATCATAGGTGTTTATAAAATCAAGCTTTCGGGAAATATGATTGAAGACATGCCTAAGAATTCAGAGTTTGTAAAGGATATTAAGTTTTTTGAAAAAGAGTTTAAAGGGATTTTGCCAATTGAAATCATGATTGATAGTAAAAGGAAAAATGGTATAACAAGACTAGCTACTCTCAAAAGAATGAATGATTTAAATGAACATATTTTAAAAATTCCTGAATTATCAAAACCTCTTTCAATAGTAAACTTATCGAAATATATTAAACAATCTTTTTACAATGGTAATCCAAATTATTTTCAATTACCCTCTGATCAAGAAAACACTTTTATATCATCTTATGTAAAAAACTCTAATCTAAAACTAGAAAAAAATAACAGTTTTATCAGTGAAAATGGTCAAATAGCTAGAATAACCACAATGATGGGGGAGATAAATACTGAAAGAATGGAAGGAATAGAGGCTAGTCTTATAAAAGGGATTGAACTATACTTCCCAAAAGAAAGGTATGATGTTACTTTAACAGGGAAAACATTAGGTTATTTAAAAGGCACTAAATATTTAGTAAAGAACTTATTAATCTCACTATCACTAGCCATATTATTAATTTCTTTAATTATAATATATATGTTTAGATCATATAAAATGGTGATCATTTCCCTTGTCCCTAATCTACTTCCACTTTTATTTACTGCAGGTGTTATGGGGTTTTTAAATATTCCTATAAAGCCCTCTACAATACTAGTTTTTAGTATAGCTTTTGGAATTTCAGTGGATGATACAATACATTTTTTAGTAAAATACAGGCAAGAATTACTAGCTAATAACTGGAAAATAAGAAAATCAGTATTTTCATCTCTTAAAGAAACTGGAATAAGCATGTTCTATACTTCAGTTGTTCTTTTCTTTGGGTTTTCTGTATTTATGACATCTAGTTATGGGGGAACAATTGCATTAGGGGGGTTAGTTTCAACTACTTTATTATTTGCTATGCTTGCTAATTTAATATTACTACCATCTTTATTAATTTCATTGGAAAAATATATTACAAATGAGCACACAATAAAAAATTCTAAAATAAAAATAGCATCTGATCAAATTATTAATAAAGAATAAAGACTAAAAAAACTTTATATTTGATTAAGGTAATTATTAAATAACTCAAACAATAATGACTATTAAAGACATAACTAAAAGCCCCTTGATTCCTAAAAAAATTAATGTAAAGGGTTGGGTAAAAACATTTCGAGCAAACAGGTTTATTTCTTTAAACGATGGATCAACTTCAAAAAATATTCAATGCGTTGTTGACTTTGAAAAAACCGATTCATTATTACTTTCAAAAATTAATTGTGGAGCATCATTAGAAATTGAAGGACTGTTAGTGAAAAGTCAAGGAAAAGGACAATCAGTTGAAATTAAAGTTAAAAACATTAAAATTCTTGGAGAATGTGATCCAAATTC